>Ga0265299_10000019_pt1 | contig 285532 bp, 194 predicted proteins | sample AusTroGonzalo_MG_4_FD_193485 | JGI IMG/M metagenome (GOLD analysis project Ga0265299, IMG submission 193485) | Bovine rumen microbial communities from tropical cattle in Woodstock, Queensland, Australia - Gonzalo_02 | ecosystem: Host-associated > Mammals > Digestive system > Stomach > Rumen ... | reverse complement strand
ATTATAGCGGAAATCGGAAAAGTCTCCCCGCCTTTTCCGCCCTCCCGAAAATTTATTTCCCCTTGATTTTATTGGCTCTGGCGGATATCTGGGATAATTTATCCCGGATTTTCCGGGATAAGGGTGTATGTGGTATAGGATTGACAGGAGAGGGGAAAACCGTATAATATACGTCATTCATTGAAGGAACATTTTGTCATGTCATCTAAAAGATCGTTGAAGGGCGGCAGGATTGCCGCGTTGTTTTGTCTTGCCATGACGGCGGGGACTGCCGCCGCAGATACAGTCACGATCGCCCCAGGAGAGGGTGAGACCGTGAATGTGGCGGAGCTGTTCACCGGCAGCACTGCGCTTGAGATCGTCGGCCCCGGCACGGCGAAGCTCAACCCCGCCAACTCCCACACTGGCGGCACCACTCTCACTGGCGGAACGCTTGAAATCACCGGCGACGTCGATGCGGGCGGACGCTCTCCCGTCGGCATGGGGACGTTTACCGTCGCGGGCGGCACCCTGCGCGGCTCCGGAACGTTCGGCGGCGACATCACAGGAACGGGCGAGTTCAACATCGAAGCACCCAATGGCTGGACGCTCTCCGGCAACCACTCGTTTGGAGCTGCAGTGACTCTTACCAACGGCAGTCTCACAGTTACAGACGGGTCAATGACGTTTTCGGACAACCTCTGGCTTGGCGTCGGCGGTTCTGACGTCTCTTTTACAATGACCGGCGGCTCCATAACGATGGGCTCGAAGAACCCGCAGTTCTCTCCCAAGAAGTACGCGAAGTCGCGCGTTACGATGACCGGTGGAGGATGGAATATAGCCAACAAACGCATCATTGTTGGCTATCAGACCACTTACGCGACGAACGTAACGGACATTTCAGGGACGGCTGCCGTTACGAATTCCGAATATTGCTATGTATATGCGGGTGCAGGGAACTACTGGTCGCTCAACGTCCACGATGGTGGCTTGTTTGCCACAAAGGGTGGCCTCTATCCGAACGGCAGCGGGGCGGCACTTGACGTAGATGTGTCAGACGGAGGCGTCCTTGCGTTTTCGGAGCTCTACAACAAATCGGGCAGCACCGTGTCTCTGCGCGTGAACGGCGGAGTTTTGCGCAACGACAAGACTGGCAGCAACGCCACCTCCTACTACCAGTGGATTGGCGGGAACGACAACAATACAGCACGGCGCCTTTCCTCGTTCACGATCGGTCCGAAGGGTGCGACATTCCTGACGGAGAACGGCGACGCAGCCGGCGTTGCGCAGATTTATTCGCCGATTACGGCTGAACCTGCTGCGGCGGGCGAAACGGCGGCGGGCGTCACCATTTCCGGTGGACGCTTCGCCTACTACATCACCACGGTTTACGAGGGACCGACCGTCATCAAGAACGGTGCGACGCTTTATCTTCCTGCCAATGGAGCGATTCCTTCAGGCTCAGCCGTAACAGTCGAGAGCGGTTCGATGCTCCGTCTGCAGGGCACCGACAAGACGATCGCGTCATTGACGCTGGAAGATGGTGCAGCGCTCGGCTTTGGAACGCCCTCGTCTGGCGCAAATTCGGCGGTTCTTACGGTTTCCGGTTCCGTCACGCTGCCGAGTCAGGCGCAGATCGCGCTTTACACGCTTGCCACGCCCGCTGGCGTGGCAAAGGATGCCAACGGTACATACGCGGTGCTGACGGTTCCGGCCGCTTCCGCTGCCGCGCTCCGCGCCGTCCGCTGGTCGTGCGCGACCATCGCAGACGGCAAGTCCGCCACCTTCGCCGTGACGGAAAGCGGCGGGACGGCCACGCTCTCCGTGACGATTGCGGATTCCGACGCAGCCACCACGTCTGGCGACATCACCGTCGGCCCCGGCGAATTTGTTTCGCTCTCCTCGTCGCTCAATGTAGGCTCCCGCACCGTTACGGTCAACGGCGGCTGGCTGAAGACAAGCGCGTCGCTCACGGGTACCGGGGCAGGTGGCCAGGTCATCGTCGAGAACGGAGGTCTCCTTGACATTTGGAACTACGTTCGCTTTTCCACCGCCGCCAACGCCCGCTACGACCTCTACGTGCGGAATGGCGGCATCGTTCGCGCTCAGCTTTTCAGTCCGCAAGACACCTACAAGGCGTATGTCGACGGCGCACTCCACATTGACGGGGGAGCGCTGCAGCTTGTCTTTCAAGAAGGGACTGGCGACAACTACAAGAACCCGAACTTTGTGTCCACTTACGTTGGTGCGGGTGGAGCAACCCTCGACCTTTCGCACTGGAACGACAAGGGCCGCACGGGCTGGCTTCGCTTCGTGTGCGAAAATTTGAAATTTTACCACGATCCTGACTGCGTCGGTGCCGACGGTGGAATTACCGTCTGCGGGTCGAATGGCGACCCTATCCTCTACTACTTCAAGAGCATCGACAGTACTTCGACAATGAATGGCGGGATCACGGTGGCGGACGGCGGCGTTGTCTCCACGGTGGGCGGCCTTGCCGACCAAACGGTGCGGGTTCGCCCGGGCGGCATGTTCCGCGGATACAATGCGACGAGTACCGCGACAATTAAAAGTCTCGTTCTTGGAGATGCAAGCGCCACAAAGCCCGCAGAAATTGTCGTGTGCCGCAACTCGTCAGTCCCGACAATCGTCGTCTCGGATACCTTGAGCGTCCTCTCGTCTGTTGCGGTCAATGTTGCGCAGGGGTGGAGCTATGACGCCGCCATCGCCTCCGGCGTCTACACGGCGCTCGTCTACCAGGCGTCGTGCAGTGTCGATCCTTCGCTCTTCCAGCTCCCGGCAGGCTGCGCCGGAACGCTCTCCGCCAGCGAGGTGACGCTTTCTGGCGGCGACTACGACGGTTGGAAGGCGCTTGTCGTCACCATCGACAATGACATCGTCGTAACCGGCGCGGCGGAATACCCGACGCCGAAGACGGTGTCCTCTGACGTTTCCTGTGGCAGCATCGTTGTCGGCGGCTCGTGGAACGGCGTTGCCGACCCGGTCTGCGAATCTTCGCTCACGGTTTCGGGAAATGTCACGGCATCGGAAGGTCTATATCTCGGCTACAACCCCGCTCCCGGTGTGGACAAGGACGACTGGCATCAGGGCTTCTTTACGTTGAACGGAGGCTCGATCACGACTCCACTGCTCTACTCGGTCTACCGTCCCGGGACGGGCAGCAACGATTCAGATTGCCGCTTTGGCTGCGAGGCGACCGTGAATGACGGGCTTCTCGATGTCGTTGGGGACGTCCGCCTTGCCTACAATCGTTCGAAAAACGGCAACAACCTGTATTCGCAACTTACGGTGAACGGTGGTCGTGTCGCAGTCGGCGGCAAGTTCTATCTGCTTTATGTCGATACGCAGGGGGCTTACTCGGCTCCGGGCTCCATCGTGCTGAACGGCGGCGAAGTCGACGTGACAGGTGTCATCGACCTGACGCGAAACGCGCAAAGGCCCTCGGGCAATTTGGTGTACGCCGAGAAGTTCGGCGTGTGGCTCAACGGCGGTGTTCTCAAGGCCGAGAACATCATGATGACGGCTACCGCCGCGACATCGCCGCAGCTCGTCTTCAACGGAGGGACCTACGCCCCCTACGGCGCGAATGCGGAGAACCGCACTATGCAGAATGTGAACAAGGCCTACGTTTCGACGAACGGAGCGGTCGTGTCCACGGAGAACATCCCCGCAGGCGCAGAATACACGATCGCCCAGGCGTTGCTCAAAGATCCTGCGCTTGGCGGAGCGGCCGACGGCGGTCTCGTGAAGTGCGGCGCGGGGACGCTCGCCGTTTCCGGAGCCAACACCTTCACCGGCCCTGTCGTGGTCGAGAAGGGAACGCTCCGCGCGACGGTCGCCGACGCTCTCTCCGCGTCCGTCGCCGTGGCGGACGGCGCGGTGCTGGACGCCGCCGGGTGCAGCATTTCCTTCTCGGAAGCCACTGCCAGCGGCGCCATCGTCGCCGATTCGGTCTCCGTGGCGGGCGTGTTGAAGCTCGTCGGTCCAGACTCGTTCCTCACGGTGGATGGTGGCCTTACGATTGCCTCCGGCACGAAGATAGATTTTGGCCTTGCCGAAGGCGAGAAACCCGTCCGCAGGGCCCGGATCATAGCAGTCGCGTCCGGTGCGATCTCGGCGCCTTCTTTCCTTGGGGTGGTCAATGCAGGCGGTTCTGTGAACGGATGCAACATCACGCAGTCTGGCGGCGTGGTCTACGCTCGTCCGACGACAGTTGGCCTTACGATAACCATCCAGTGATTGACGCGGTTGTGACGACAGCCCCAAACACACAGGCGCCGCCGGAAACGCCGGCTCAGGTTCCGCCCACTGTGGGCGGATGCCGCATTGTACGCCTTCTCGGCAAGGGCGGCATGGCGGAGGTGTACGAGGTCGAGCACACGGCGCTCGGCGTGAGACGCGCCATGAAGGTGTTCAGGGCCGAGGGCGAGCGGGCGGAGCTTCTGCGCTCGCGATTTCTCGCCGAGGGACGGCTTCTCGCCCGGCTTGACCATCCGCGTCTCGTCAAGGTCTATGACTGCGACGTGGACGAGGCGTCGGGCGTGCCTTATCTGACGATGGACCTCGTAGTGGGGATGGACGGCGAGCCGCACACGCTCTCCTCGCTCCACAAGGATCGTGCGATCGCCGAGTCGCAGCTTCTGGCATGGTATGGTGATCTGGCGGACGCGCTTGCCTACATTCACTCTGCCGGCGTCGTCCACAGGGACATAAAGCCGTCCAACATACTCATTGATTCCGACGGACATGCAGTGCTGGCTGACTTCGGCGTGTCGCGCATCAGCGACGACGCGCTCAGAAAAGAGATTTCCGCGGAGGTCACCATGGCCACTGACGCGGCGACGGCCGCGCGCATCGTCTTCGGCACGGCCAACTATCTCGCCCCTGAAGTGCAGAGCGGACGCGCCGCCACGCCCGCGGCGGACATCTATGCGCTTGGCGTCACGCTTTTCCGTCTGCTCACGGGCGTATGGTACGAACCAGATTCAAACGCCCTGGATCTGCTTGACGGCTATGATAAAGTATGGCGCGGCATCTTTCCGGCACTGCTAGCCGAATCGCCGGCGGATCGGTCTCTTCCCGTCCCGCGCCGCCGCTTGAGCGGAAGGCTGGTCTGGATGTCTGCGGTGATCGCCGCCGCATTGGCTCTCGCCGCCGCGGTGTGGCTTGCATGGCCGTCGCGCGAAGCGCCGCCCGAACGGTCGGTCGACGACATTTTCTTCACACTGCCCAACGTGACGATGAATTGAAGATGCGGCGATCCCTATCCACGAGGCGACAGGCATATAAATGTTTTGAATGATGGCGAAACTTTCGTGACGAAAATTTCGCCACGGGCGTCAGAATTATGGTACAATACATCCCATGAAGCAGAAAAACCCTTTTTTGACTGCTGGATATGCGGGCGAAGAATACTTCTGCGACCGCAAGAAGGAGACATCCAGGCTGATCGTGGCGTTCGAGAACGACCGCAATGTCACGCTTATTGCGCCGCGTCGTTACGGCAAGACGGGGCTTATCAAGAATGCGCTGGCGAAGATGCCGTCGGAATTTACGGGCATATATCTCGATATTTTTTCCGTGGAGGACCTTGCCTCTTTCGCTTCCATGTTCGCGTCTGCAGTGGTCGGGGCGCTAGATTCGCCTGTCGAAAAGACGCTTTCCGCCGTCGCGCGGTTCTTTAAGAGCTGCCGTCCCACGATCACGCCACAAGAGGACGGATTGCCGCGTTTTTCGTTCGACATCGCCCCGTCGGCCGCCAAGGCTACGCTTGACGAGGCGTTTGCCTACTTGAAGGCGAAAGAGCGCCGCGCAGTCATCGCCATCGACGAGTTCCAGCAGATAGCCGAATTCCCCGAGAAGGGCGTGGAGGCGCTTCTCAGAAGCCATGTACAGTTTGTGCCTTGGGTGCGGTTTGTATTTGCGGGGTCGAGGTACCATGTGATGAGCGAGATGTTCGGGTCGGCGAAGCGTCCGTTCTATCAATCGACCGAGATACTTTCCCTTGGACCCATCGATCCTGACGAATACTGCAAGTTCGCCACAAGGCATTTTGCGTCGCGGAAGGATCGGGTGGACGCCGAGGTGTTCCGTTCGCTCTACGACCGGTTCGAGGGCATTACATGGTATGTGCAGGCGGTGTTGAACAAGGTATGGGAGTCGGGAAGGGGCCTTGTGGACGTTTCGCAGATAGACGACGCCGTGCATTCGCTGGTGGAAAGCGGCAATATCGTGTTTCATGACCTTTTCAGGAGCCAGAACGAAGCATCTAGGGCCCTGCTGCGCGCCGTGGCGGCCGATGGGTGCGTGGCGGAACCGACTTCGGGCGAGTTTCTTTCGCGGCATGGTTTCAAGTCGCATTCGACCGTGCGTTCCGCCCTGGCCGATTTGGTCAACAACGACCTTCTCTATCGATCTGACGGCGGCTATGTCGTTTACGACCGTCTCTTCGGTATCTGGCTAAGGAGCAATGTCAAATGAAAGATTCTCGCGTCATAATCGCACTCGCCGCGCTCGTCGTCGCCGTGGCGGTAAACGCAAATGAGGCCGTTGTGCCTGTATCGGCAATGGCTGGACCTATAGAGGTGCGCGTCGATCCGAACTTTGAGCTGATCGCAATGGTCTGTCATCTTGCGGGATACGAGGAATACGCCTTGTCACTATACAAGGAACAGGACCGGAAACTCATCAAGGACAGGTTTGGTTCTTTCACGAACCATCCCACCGTAAAGGCGTTCAAAGAGTATCGGAAGAAATCGGGGATCGGGTACGACGCGCCCGCAGCCCTGTCCGTCCATCTAAAGCCAGACCTTTCGGGATACCTGGTCCCGCTCGAGCCTTGGCCGCAAAGGCTTGACGCCAGGTGGAAGAAGATTGACCTTGAAAAAGTCAGGCGGCAGCTGGTTGATTTTAGGTCTGCATCACGATTTGACGAATGGTATGCGGCGCGGGCTGAGGCGAACAGGACGATTGTTGGCGAGTCCATCAAGAAGATTAGTGATATGCACTTGCCCGAGTGGCTTGGCAGCTACTACGGTCCGCAAAAACGCAGGATGTCGTTGCGAGTCGTCTTGTCGCTGATGACGAGTGGCGGCAATTACGGATGCTCAATCGATCTTTCAGACGAAGAAACCTTGTACACTCCCATTGTGGGACACAGCGAATGGGGAATTGTCCAGGTATTGCCTCACGAGTTCTCGCATCCGTTCAACCGTGCTCCTGACAGGCGAATTCTCCGTGAAGTCGAGAGGAAAAGTCCCAAAGCGCTCGCTGGCATGAAGCAGGAGTTCGAGAAGGTGAAGGGGCAGATGAGCAGGCAGGCCTATGGCAACTTCCACACCTGGTGGGGCGAGACGTTCAACCGCGCGAACGAGTTGCGCTACTTCCGTTCGTACTTGCCGGAGTATGAAGACAGGTCGACGAAATACGTTGTCGTTAAGTTTACGGACATGGTGATGTATCGGCTCGAGATGTTTGAAGCGAAGGGTTTTGCGCTGGTGCGTCCGCTCTACAATCTGCTGGACAAGTACGAGGCGGATCGGGAGAAATACAAGACGCTTGACGACTTCGTACCTGTCGTCGTCGACTTCCTGGTCGAACGCTACACGAAGGCTAGATGAGGCGGGGTGCGGTAGTGAACCACGTCGGGTAGCCCTTGACGGCGAGGGCGATTATATGATATCATTTGCAACCGAAACGACCGTTAACGAAACACGTGTTTCGTTTAATGCTGTTGTGTAGAGGTGAAATATGAGGTTCTTTGGTCGAGAAATTGAGTTAAGAGAGCTGCGAAAAGCGCGTGAATTCTCGTTTGAGAAGTCGCGTTTCACAGTTTTGACTGGTCGTAGACGGGTTGGCAAGACAGAACTTTCGCGCGAGGCTTTTGACGACGGAAAGACGCCGTACTTGAACCTTCCTATAACGCGGCAGCCAGAAGTCACTCTTTGCGCACAACTGCAGGAAGAGGCAGAACGGGTGCTGCACCTTGGAATTCATGGAACATGCACAAGGTTTGGAGAGCTTTTCCGCGAGCTTATGAAAGAGGCCGAAAAAAGGCCTTACACATTAGTCCTTGATGAATTTCAGGAATTCGACCGGACGAATCCCGGCGTCTATGGCGACATACAGCATGTCTGGGACGAGTACCATAACAAGACGAAACTGAACCTTGTCGTCAACGGTAGCGTAAACCGCTTGATGAACAAGATATTCTTCGACGACTCGCAACCGTTGTACGGACGCAACACCGGCACTTTGACGCTAAGGCCTTTCGGCCCCGCGCTCATCAAGGAAATATTTCGATTCTACAAGCCGGACTACACGAACAAGGATCTTCTCGCGCTTTGGGCGGTCAGCGGCGGCGTTGCCCGCTACGTTGACATGATGATGTCCGCGCACGCATTCACGCGGCGTGAAATGCTGGAGGAGATATTCTCGCCCATTTCCGCGTACATTCCAGAGGGGCGCACGATCCTCGCCGACGAATTCGGACCTGACTACGGAACGTATTTCGCATTGCTTGCAGCGATTTCCTCTGGGCAGACCACGTCCGCAGAGATGAAGAATCTTCTTGGAACAGATGTGGGCGGCTACCTTGCAAAGCTTGAAGACCAGTATTCAATCGTTGTGAAGAAGCAGCCGATCTTCGCGAAGTCAACGACGAAGAACGGACATTTCCAGATAGACGACTGCTTTTTCCGCTTCTGGTTCCGCTTTGTGCACAAGCTTGACTACCTGAATGAGCTCGGGCGGCGAGACCGCATGCTGGAAATTGCAGAACGGGACTTTGACGTTTTCAGCGGATATGCGCTTGAGCGATATTTCACGGCAAAACTCGTAGAAGAGAGGCGTTGCACGAGAATCGGAGGCTGGTGGGATCGCAGGGGCGAGAACGAAATCGACATCGTTTGCGAGGACGAGGTCGCGGAGACGATTGGATTCTATGAGGTCAAGGTCGATTCATCTCGTTTCGACGCCGCTCGGCTTGATGAAAAAGTCGCCGCGTTCTTCGCCAAGAATCCGGACAAGAGTCGTTTCAAGAATACAACGGGTCTCCTCGCTGTGGAAGACATGTAGAGCGATCAGGTTTTAAGCCACAAAGAACAGGAGAGGCAGGAGGAATAAGAAATTTCTATGAAAATGAAAAATATCATAATCACAGTTGCCGCGCTTACCGTCGGCGTGGCGGCAAACGCAAATGAGGCCGTGGTACCCGTATCGGCAATGGCGGGGCCTATAGAGGTGCGCGTCGATCCGAACTTTGAGTTGATCGGAATGGTCTGCCATCTGGCCGGATATGCGGAATACGGCATGTCCGGGAATCGGGAGGAACGCGAAGCCGTGAGGGAGCGGTTCGGTTCATACACGAACCATCCGACAGTAAAGGCGTTTGCGGAGTATCGAAAGAAATTTTATGTCGGCTATGACGCCCCGGCATCTCTTTCTGTCCATCTCAAACCAGATCTCTCTGGTTACTTTACCTCTCTTGATCCGTGGCCCGAACGTCTGGACGGCAGATGGAAGAAGGCCGATCTCGAGAAGATTCGGCGGCAACTTGTCGAGTTTCGCGACGCCTCGCGGTTTGGAGAATGGTATGTGTCGCGGACCGGAATCTACAGCGCGCGAATCAGAGATACGATCAAGCAACTCGGGGGACTTCGTCTTCCAGAGTGGCTTTCCCGGTACTACGGTCCGCAGAAGTATAAATCCCGATTGAGGGTAGTCGTGACGAAACTTCCCGACGGCCATAATTTCGGGGTTTCGGTTCAAGTGTCCGACGACGAGGTTCTGTATTCGCCCGTAATTTCGTGCAATACCTTGATTTATGTGTTGCCGCACGAGTTCTCTCATCCTTTCACCGATGCACCCGGGAAACGGATACTTCGAGAACTGGAGGCGAAGTGTCCCGATGCCTTCGCCGGGTTCAAGAAAGAGTTTGGCAATGTGAAAGATTTGATGGCGCGGCAAGCGTACGGCAGCATACCCATATGGTGGGGGGAGTCGTTCAACCGTGCGAACGAGATGCGCTATTTCCGCTCGTGTTTGCCGAAGTATGAAGACCGAAGCGAGAAATACAGGATAATTACGTACACCGACATGGTGGAGTACCTTCTCGAAGGATACGAGAAGAAGCGCGGCTTTGCGCTCGTCAGGCCGCTCTACAACCTGCTGGACAAGTACGAGGCGGATCGGGAGAAATACAAGACGCTTGACGACTTCGTACCTGTCGTCGTCGACTTCCTGGTCGAACGCTACCCGAAGGTTAGATGAGGCGGGGGTCTATTGACATCAGAGCAGATATATGGGATAATACCACCGTTCGTAAATCAGATTACTTGATTGCGGCGAAATTTAGTAAATGCAATTACTAAGAACACGCCAAAAAGAATATGTACGATTATGAGGAGCGAGTGTGACAACTGAACAAATGCAGGAATTGTTTGAGACTTCCGACCGGCTTGTCGGTGAAGTCTCGATTGATTTTCATCGGTATTTGTACAATGAGATTGACTGGCGAGATCGGCTTATTTGCATAATGGGGGCGCGTGGAACTGGTAAGACGACTCTTATGCGGCAGCATATTCGCGAGGCTTTCGGCGTGGGAAGCGACAAGGCAATATACATAAGCCTTGACGATTTGTGGTTTTCCCAGTATGGCGTTAAGGATGCGGTGGGCTATCTGAATGACCACGGATACACGCATGTCTTCATTGACGAGGTCCATCATTTTGGTAAAGATTGGCAGAGGCTTGTAAAGAATCTGTATGACCAGTTTCCGTCGATGAACTTTGTGTATAGCGGTTCTTCGATGCTGAAACTTGAAAGTGGCAAGGCAGACCTATCCCGCCGACAGGCTGTGTACAGGTTGCGTGGACTGTCTTTCAGGGAATACTTGTCCTTCGAGAAGATCATGGATCATCGCGTCGTCGGATTTGACGAACTCCTTTCAGACCATCGCCGTATTGCGTCTGCGATTGTCGGCCAGACCAAGATCATTCCCCATTTCGAAAGATATCAACGGATTGGATTCTATCCATTCTACGCTGAATCCCATGCGCAATACCGCGACCGCCTTCTTGCCACTGTCAGGAAGGTGCTGGAAGTGGACTATCCTTCAATAGAGGATGTTTCGCAGGAGACGATCAGGACGACGAAGAAGATGTTGAAGGTACTTGCGTCGTCAACGCCTCAGACGCCTAACATGAGCGAGTTGTATCGACAGATTGGCACTGAACGCAACCAGGGGCTCAAGATGCTTACGGCTCTTGATCGCGCCGGACTGCTGGCGCTTGTTCCAAGGAAAGGGGCAAAGCTCGGTAATCTTTCCAGACCAGAGAAAATCTATTGCGACAACACGAATTTGATGTACGCGCTTGTCCCGCAGGTCGATGCCGGGACACGTCGCGAGACATACTTCTTCAACCAGGTAAGGAAGGACCACGAGATATGCTTTTCAGAAACAGGGGACTTCGAGGTGGATGGAAGTCACGTTTTCGAGGTTGGCGGCAAGGGAAAGGGTTTCGGGCAGATCAAGGACATGCCGAATAGCTATGTCGTGAACGACGACACTGAAGTGGGGGTCGGCAACAAGATACCGCTTTGGCTTTTTGGATTCCTGTATTGAAAACGTACGCGTGCATTTGCATTTTTAGAACAAGGAGTTGATGATGACGTCGAACAAGGTACTGGAAACACTGTTTGAGATGTGCGAGGAGAGCAACGCGAGCGATCTCCATCTCGCCGTTGGGCTTCCTCCGCGCTTCAGGATCAAGGGGGCTCTTGTCTCGAGGGATGATCTGCGCGCATTTGAGGCGGCTGACGTGGAGGCCGTGGCCATGGAGCTGGGGCGGACGTCCGTTCCCCTCGGGATCGACGAAGGTGTGGAACGTGTAAGAGAGGTGCTTCTCAGGGAGAAGTCCATCGACGGCGCGGTGACGAGCCCGTCGGGCGTGCGGTACCGTTTCAACGTGTATCGTGCCAGCGATGCATGCGCCGTCGCCCTGCGGCGGCTTGACTCGCGCTTCCGCTCGTTCGTGGAGCTGGGCGTGCCGGAACGGATCGAGGCGTTCAGCGACGAACGTGACGGGCTCTTCATTGTGACCGGCCCCACGGGCAGCGGGAAGTCCACGACGCTCGCCACGATGATAGACATCATAAACCACAAGCGCGACGGACACATCATAACGATCGAAGACCCCATCGAGTACATCCACAAGTCCGACAGGTGCATCGTTCATCAGCGCGAAGTCGGAAGGGACGCGAAGGGGTTCAACGAGGCGCTTGTGGAGGCGCTTCGCCAGGACCCCGACGTCATACTTGTAGGCGAAGTGCGCGAACTTGAGACGATGCGCACGGCGCTCCGCGCGGCGGAGACGGGGCACCTCGTCTTCACCACGCTTCACGCTGGCGACTGCGTGGGGGCGATCGAACGCCTGATCGCGGTGTTCCCGCCGGAAGAGCAGAACAGCGTGAGGCGGCAGCTGTCGCTCGTCCTGCGCGGCGTGGCGGCGCAGCATCTTCTGCCGCGGGAGGATGGCGGGCGGGTGCCGGTATGCGAACTTCTCGTGAACACGATGGCGAGCGCGAACCACATCGCCTCGGGGCACAGTGCGCAGATATATTCGGTGATAGAGACAGGCGGCAACAACGGCATGGTCACGCTTGATCAGTCGCTTGAACGCCTCGTCAGCAGCGGAGCCATTTCCCTGCGCACGGCCCTTGGTATAGCCCGCTACCCGGCGCAGTTGAAGCATCGCCTCGGCGTCGTGTGAGAGTTTGGGGTCAGCTAAACCGAGAAATCGTATTTAGTTGGCCCTAAAGTCCGTGTTTTAATGGAGTTAGGGGTCAACTAAATGGAGAAATCGTATTTAGTTGACCCTAAAGTCTAAGGTGGAGTCCTCGGTTCGTTAGCGTAATCGTGCGTGGTGAGGTGGATGGAAATGTGGTATAATATCCGCTGCCCTAAATGGCATATAATGGCATGATGGGGCGATGTTGAAAAACGGAGGAGATAAGATGATTGGAAGAGAACATGAAGTCGCCACCCTGAAAGATGCGGCGAGGAGGTGACGCATAATCATATATAATGCTCGTGTTTTTTAAAACGAAATCGCCATCGGTCTTCATGTTAAAAAAAACGAAGTGAGGCGGAAAATGAATGACAATGAAATCCAGATGCTTATTGACTCGTCAGATCGGCTAGTCTCAAGCACTTCACTTGATTTCAAGCGCTACCTTTACCCGAAAATCGATTGGAGTGAACGACTGCTTTGCATCAAAGGCCCAAAGGGAACCGGCAAGACGACACTTATCCTTCAGCATGTCAAAGAAACATTTGGGGCTGGTTCCGGGAAGGCCGTTTACATTGCGCTCGATCACATTTGGTTTTCAAATCATCAACCAATAGACGCAATCGAACATTTCCATTCTCATGGCTACACACATGTTTTTATTGATGAAGTGCATTGCTACGGCGACTGGTCGAGCCTTGTCAAGACGGCGGCGGACTTCTATCCGGGACTGAACATAGCCTATAGTGGTTCCTCCATCCTGAAATTGAGCAAGGAGATCGGCTCTGGCGTCATCGATGACGTCAGGGAGAAGGTCGATGCATTGAAGGCGCCTAGAAACATGTCTGTGCGCACGGCGCTTTTGTATGACGGGAAGTTGTCGCCTGCCGTCGAGGCGGAGAGGTACTTTGATTTTGTTTTGGACGCAAAATCGTTGTTGTGGAATGATGGCGCCAGATAAAAGAGAGGTGGAAGATGTTTAACAGGATAGTTTCAGCAGATGCCAAGATAGTGCTGTTTGGTTCGCGTGTTCGAGGCGAAGCCAGGCAAGACAGCGATTGGAATGTTCTTGTGTCGTTTGGGAAAGGTTTCTTGCTCTCTGCGATTGCAACATGGTTGTCCGTCATGCCTTTGCAAAGTTGCTTGGGGGACGTTCGTGATGCCAAGCCGCCCGTGGCCACCCCAACGCAGATTCAATCTGCACAACGGTGGACACGTTTGGATTTATCGCGGATTACCTTTAATGATGACATTTCGTATTTATCACCAGCTGAGCAAACATTATATCGCAATTGCCAGTCTGAGTTTTTCCAATCCCTAAAACGCCTGTCTCCCAAAAAGCAAAGGGAAATGAAGGCCGTTTATAAATGGGTACCCGATGTTGTAAAGATAATTGCATCACGTGATTATCAGGAAAGAAAGAAATATATACAGCATTTTAAACCGGGTGCAGATTTGTATTTCAACATAACACGAGATTTATATCACGATAGAAAAAAGCTACCAGAGTGTATTGAAATTTTTCACGTTGTTCAAGCGTGTGAAGATATGATTCACTTTCGATACCCGTTACAAATGATTGATACCAAGAATCAAAGTATTGAAGATACCGCTAAAAAATGTGGCTTTGGTTATCTATCAAAAATGGTCGATTTTTGTAATGATCCCCAAAATCAAGGGAAGTTTTATAAAAAGAGTGTGGATAACTTAACGTATAAACATACAATAGATGAGGTAAGTGCCTTTCAAAAAGTCGGTTCAATGTATGAAACTGAAATTTGGTTGGATTTCAAAAGATACCCATTCTATTATATTTATAAATTCTGGAAATTTGATTTGAAAAAAGTGGATACATCTAACCTCACCCCAAAAGAATATGCAAAAATGGAAAGGCAACTGAAATGTGTCCCACCCGAAATTTTGGTCGCGTGCCGATACAAAACTTACGATTCCAGAATAAGCAGCAGAGTCTGCAATAAAATGATACAAGATACTGCATACATAAAAAAATATGCCCAAAATAAAGGGATTTATTTGTCTGAAGAAGATGCAAGAGAAGTACAAATCCTGGCTTCAGAGATTCTGAAATACGCAACCCCTTTAAAATTGGTGAAACGGGACGATCAGGCGGATTTGGACACTGTCGCTAGAAACTTTGGATTTTATGGAATAAGTGGTTTTGACTTTTATTATAAGAGGAAGAAAAAAACTAACAAAAAAATTCAATTTTGTCAATCGGCACCAGAACAAATACCTAACTTTATTGCAGAGGCAAAAGACTTTTATAATCTGGGTATGACGGTTAATCCGGAAGAAACCAAAAAGTTATATCAAAATATAGAAAATGATACTGGGATTATCATTCGCCATAGTGGTACGCAATCGGGACAAATGGGGGCCGACAGTCGGCAGCAACCGTGACAAGGGGATGTCTGATGTTGACGGCGTCAGGCGGGTCGAACAGGTGGCAGTAGATGGTTTTGGAGACGAATTGGCTGGATATTCCTTTTCCCCGTGTCCTTTTTTCCAGGATGATCCGTATATAGCGACATACGGGGGCGGTGGTCGCCTCCCAAAAGACGAAAGGAAGAAAGTATGAAGAAGTTTGAAATGATGGCCCTCGCGGCCCTCGCGGCTTTCACGGCGGCGGCGATGCCCTCTGAGACGGAGCTGGAAAAGGCCAACAAGGACGTGCAGACCGCCCTCAAGACGCACATCGCCGCCTGGCAGAAGGGCGACATCGGCAACGACGACCTCGCGGTGCTCATGCTCCGCAACGCCGACAAATTCAAGGACGAGGCGCGCCGCTACGCCTGCCTCCAGGCCGCGTTCGCGGCGGCGGCCCGCGCCGATGACGCCGCCCTCGCCGCGAAGGCGTTGGAGCGGATCTGCGCCGAAATCAAGCACTTCTGGGTGCCGATGGAGGAGAAGGTGATCGACAAGGCGCTCGCGAAGGTCGAGAAGGGCAAGGCGGACAAATTCCGCGCGAAACTGGACCTCGAGCGGGCGAAGATCGTCATCATGTCAAAATCGGTCAAGGACTCGGATGCGCGTGTGATCGCGAAGATGAGGAGGATCATGATTCCGTCCGCGTCGATCAAGCCACCGGCCACGCTTGCGGACGCGGTGGAATTTCTGCGGCGGGCGAGCGTCGACCACGATGCCCCTGGTGCAAAGAGCAAAGGCGTGAACTTTCTCCTGAGCCTCGATAGGCATGCGTCCGGCGCCCCGGCGATGCCGAGGCTCGCCGCGAACAATATCAGGCTCTTCGACATGCTCAAGCTCGTCGTGGACGTCGTTGGCTACGACTTCAAGGTTGCGAGCGGGATTGTGGTGATCTTCAAGAAGGAGGACGCCCCTACATCGCCTTCGATCGGCAAGATGAAGCAGATCATGCTTCCGTCTATCTCCTTCAAGCCGCCGGCGACACTTGCGGACGCGGTCGATCTTCTGGGTAGGATGAGCGTGGAACACGACCCGGCGGCCAAGGGCAAGGGCGTGAGCTTCCGGCTGAACGTGCCGAAGGGCGAGAAGCCGCCGGCCATGCCCGTCATCAACGCCAGAAATCTCAAGCTCTACGACGCCATCGACCTCTGCTGCAAAGTGACAGGCTACGACTTCCGGGAAAAGGGCGAGGTGGTGGAGATATTTAGGAAGAAGTGATTAGTGGTTAGTTCCTGGTTTCTGGTTTCTAGTGTAAATGAGGATGATTTTGAGAATGTTGCCAATGTGGAAATGTTGCCAATGCCAATGTTGCCAGTTCCAATTTGTCCGTCGTAGCCTTGGTGTAGGTGGATTGAAATTGGACATTGGCATTGGCAACATTGGATATTGGCAACATTTGATCAAGTTATAGGAGGGGGATTGGAGCACGAGCGAGGAAACAGCTGGAGCTATCCTGAGACGTCGGTGACGCTCTTGAAGACGCTCCGAGAGGCCCGGAGCGGCGTCGATGACGCCGCCTGGGCCCGCTTCGTCGACATATACGGGCCCGTGGTCCACCACCTTGTGCGCCTTCTCTCGCCGGGCATCTCCGACGCCGACACGGACGACGCCGTGCAGGATGTTTTCGTGAAGCTCGTGAACGTTCTGCGCTCCGGCGCATATGACCCCGCGAAGAGCAGGTTCCGCACGTATCTCTCCGCGCTTGCCCGCCGGCTCCTCATCGACCGCTACCGCGCGGCGGCGGCGCGGCGGGCCGATCGGCAGGTGGGGCTGGAGGCTGCGGAGCAGATCGCCGTGGAGGACGATCCCGGCGAGTGGATGGACGCGAAATGGCGCGTCGCCTGCAGGATCGCCGCCGAGCGTCGCGTGATGGAGGAGTCGGCCCTCTCGGAGCAGAGCCGCGAGGTGTGGCGGCTACTGTCCTGCGAAGGGTTGTCCGTGAAGGAGGCGGCAAAGCGGCTTGGCATGCCGTCCAACACCGTGAGCAAAACGAAGCGCCGCATCGAGTCGCGCATAGCCGCCATGCTTGCGCTGTACTGATGCGGCACTGCCGTGGGAGACGGGCGTCAGGGCGCGTCAGAACTGATATTGGATCGAGAACACCGCGCCCGACCCCACGCCGAGGTCCTTGGCGCTGCCGTGGCGGTAGAACTTGTCCTTGTCGCCCGTCTCGGCGAACGCGGCCACGAGCGTGAGCTGCTTCGTCACGAACCATGCCACGTGCGCGTCCCAGTAGTCGTGGTTGCGGATGCCGTCGCCTGCGTTCACGCCCTGTTTGTATTCGAGGCCGATGGCCACGTTCTCTGCGGGCAGCACGTCGATGTTGCCGAACGCCACCACATCGTAGTCGTTGTGTCCCACTACGCCGTTCACCACCTCGTCCGAGAGCAGGAGACCTGCCGAGAGCAGTATCGGCACAGGGGTCTGGGTAATCAGCTTCGTGGCGACCACATAGGCGTCGAAGCCGTCGTCGTCCAGGCCGAGGGCCTCTACCGTGCGCGAGTCGGTGTACTTGTACACGCCGCCCACGGCGAGCGCCGGCACCCACACAGTGTCGAAAGCGTTCTCATCCAGGAACTTGAGCTTGGCGCCGAGGTTGTAGGTGTTGATGGACTTGTCTCCGTACTTGTGGGCGTTCACGAATCCGTATCCGGCCGATACTTCCACCCGGTTCGCGAACGAGAGCGCCGCCGAGGCGGCCCACCAGTTCACCCCCGCATCGTTGAGGTTTACGTACCATGCGCCTAGCTGCGGCCGCGAGACGATGCCGTTCAGCGCCGAATGCTCCACGGCGTTCGTCGAGTCTCCTCCTCCGTCCTCGTCCCACGGCAGGCCCGCCGTGTAGGCAAGGGGGTTGAATGCTATGCCTCCCGTGCCCTGAAGGTTGTTGAGGGGGACGCCTGCGTATGCTAGGGCGCCCGCTGCGACCGCCGCCGAGAATGAGATTGCGGTGCGGACGAATCTGCTGCTGTGATTGAAGTTCATTTTTGTGCTCCTTTTTTTGTTTTGACTTGTTGCGGGTTGACGCCGAATATTGTACCACGGGCCCTAGGCCAAAGGGTAATAGGAAGTTTGTTCCACTGTGGATAGGACAAACCTATCTAATGACGATTCCCGCTTTTGACGTGCAAAGCGCGGATGATCCCCTACTCTTTTCACCTCCGGGCCCTGGTGTGCCTGGCCGGTCGCTCGGGATGTTTGCTTTCGGCGGCGAGGTATGATATACTTCTGGACGGTGTAATCGCAAAGAAAGGAGAGCGAGAATGGCTGCCAGAAGAGCTAAGGCGAACCTTGAGTTCCTGCTTGTGAGAGCGGAGCTGAAGGGCATACCGGAAAAAGGGCTGATCAGAAGCCGCAACATCGGGCAGGTGGATTTGATCTGGCCGAGGACGGGCGTCGCAAAGAAGTCCGGGGCGCGGGAGATGGTGTTCAAACGCGGCGTGTGCGACTTCACGGAGGAGCCGTGGACAAAGCGCATCCTGTTCCGCGAAGAGGTGGAGGGGCGCTGCGGCCTCGCCGTCTCCGTCACCGAGCCGGTGAGCGTCCAGAAGGTGCGCCGTTTTATTCGCCTCACCGCGAAGTACGCCCTCAAGATGGGCGCTGACTTCATGGAGAAGGCGATGGTGGGCTATGCGGACATAGCCTCTTCGCCAATGGACGCGCTCGCGGCCATGATCGGCGAGAAGGACGTCCCCAAGGTGATCGCCCAGGGCGTGCTCGACTTCGACGACCTTCCCGCGGAGGGCGAGGAGCGCGAGATATTAGTGCCGCTCGTGCGCCCGCTCACCGGCAAGGCCATGGGCTCGCTGGTGATTCTCGTGCGGGCATGAACCTCGTACTCTTTTTCGAGGGTACGGGCCAGGGCGTGGCGGGGAAGATCACGAATGTGACGCGCCTGCGCGACCTGTGCGCCGAGGATGGTGTTCAGAGTCTTCACCTCGAATCGGGCGTGGGGACGCATTTCGGCGCGTATCTCGTCGGCAATGTGGCAGGAATGGACTGGCGGCTCGTATTCCGTTCCGCGCGCAGGTGGTTCGAGGCGAACTACAAGACTTTGCCGAAGGACGGGGTCTGTACGTCGGTGTTTCTCTTCGGATTCTCGCGAGGAGCGTTGCTTGCGCGGCACTTCGCGGCATGGTTGGACAAACTTGGAGTGGAAGTGGCGTATCTTGGCCTTTGGGACACGGTCGACGCGACCGTGGGGCTGGACGTGTCCGAGGAGTGTCCGCCCAACGTGCGGAACGCCCGCCACGCAGTCGCGCGCGACGAGACGCGGCGGTTCTTCCGGCTTGTCCCGCTCCGCGGCGAGAAGGGGTGTGTCGTGGAGACGCTCTTCCCCGGCAGTCACAGCGACGTTGGCGGACTCTACGCCGACAATCATCTCATGGCCGATCTCGCGCTGTCCTGGATCGCCGCCGGGGCGAAGAAGGCTGGTCTGCGTCTGAAGCGAGGTGCGGACATAGCGCAGCGGCTTGACGCGCAGGCTGTGGTTCTGCACGACCCCCATGCGCTCGCCTCGAATCTCTGGGGCGCGTTCGATCGCGTCCATCGCGACCTTTCCGGCTTGCGACTGCATCGCCTCTGCCGTGGCATGTGAACTGGGAATGTCTGAACGCCAAAACGCAAAGTTCACCCGGTTTGCGCTTGACTTCGCTGCGAAAATGATTCATAATATGAATCACTTGAAGGAGAATAAGAATCATGACGACGATGACAATTCATGCCGATGATGTCTTCGCAGAAGCCCTGCGTGTATATGCCCGCAAATCGGGGAAGAGCATTAACCAGACCGTTAAAGACCTTCTGGCGCCGGTCCTTGGCCTCGTGAAGAAGAAGCGTACGGGCGATGCCGGCAATCCGTTCATGAAGTTCTGCGGTGTGCTTCCAAAAGGTTCGGCCGCCGATTTGAACAGGTCCGTTGCGGATCAGCGCAGGATTGATTCGGAGATGTGGAAATGAACGGTACGGTGATACTCGACTCAAACGCGATCATCGCGCTCCTGGATGGCAACAAGTCTGTGGCACGGATGCTGGAGAACGTCCAGCAAGTTCTCGTTCCCGCCATCGTATGCGGCGAAATCGACGCGGGAACGCAAGGTGACACAAAGCGCGAGCAGGCCACGCGCGAAGCCTTTGCCTCGTTTCTGGAGATGGAACAGGTCGCAGTATTGCCCATCATGCGCAAGACAGGGGAATTCTACGCCCGGATATTCTCTTTCCTGAAATCCGCCGGTACGCCCATCCCCACGAACGACATCTGGATTGCCGCATGTGTCGTGGAGTCCGGTGCGACGTTGCTTTCATTCGACAGACACTTTGCAAATGTCCCGCTTATCGATGTGCGTATATTGGAGACATGAATCTGATAGGACTTACGTATTTTTAGCATTGTATTGTATGTGATTTCAAGAAAGGCATGGCATGCAACTGACGAGAAAAGAGTTCATCGGTGGATCTGCCGCGATGATGGGAGCGGCGGTCGCGGGGCAGGCGGCGGCCCAAGGGGCTGCGCCCTACCGTGCGGCGGACTATGCGGCCTTGCGGAAGCAGCTGCGCGCGTTCTACCCGCCGGACGGGCAGGGCGACAATATGACGCCGCAGGATCCGCGCGCGCTTGCGAGCTACAAGCGCATTGAGGCCGACCTCACGGCCTGGTGTTCCGCCCATCCCGGCTACGACGCGCTCGACGTGCGCCGTGAATGCTATCTTGCGATGCGGAAGCATTTCGTACCGTTCCTCTTCACCGAGTCACCGTTCTACTTCGAGGCCGGTGTGAACGGCGGTTGGGGAGGCGCGCGTCCGGGGCGTCTCGTGAATCGCCTGTGCGGAAAGTTCTACAAGGAGCAGGCGCTCGTCCCCGATGAGGAGTTCCGCGTGCTGTGGGCGCGCAGCCGCGAGGCGCTCGCGCTCTGCTGTGGTCCGTTCTCGGACGACATGCACCACGTCCCGCCGTTCCGCACGATCCTCACCAAGGGCTTCGGCGGCGTCCGGGCGGAGGTGGCCGACGCGCTCGTCAAGTGCCCCAAGAACGACCCGCACGGCCGTAAGCAGCTCGAGACGGCGCTCGTGGGCCTCGACACGGTCCACGAGATCCAGCTCGCGTTCGCGAAGGTGGCGGACGAACTTCTTGCGCGGACAGATCTCACGGACCGGCAGCGCCGATGGATGAAGATGACGGCCGAGGCGGCGAAGCGTTCTCCGTGGGAGCCGCCGAAGACGTTCTTCGAGGGATTGAACACGCTTTGGTTCACGCGCGAGATCGTCGGCTACATCGACGGCACGAACCAGTTTTCGCTGGGCCGCCCCGACGCGATGCTCATCGATTTCTACAAGGCCGATCTCGCCGCCGGACGCCTCTCCGCCGCCGAGGCACACGATCTCGTGGCCCACTTCCTCATCTTCGCCGACAGCCATTACGACGGCTACAAGACGCTTGACAGCTACTCCGACCACGAACTTGAGATTCCGATGTCACTCGGCGGCTGCGACAAGGAGGGCAGGCCTCTCTGGAACGAGCTCACGGAGATGTTCCTCGACGCGCATCTCGGCTGCGACTGCGTGTTCCCCAAGCTCCACTGCCGCGTGGGTTCGAACTCTCCGGAGCCGTATCTGCGCAAGATTGGCGAACTGCTCATCAAGAACCACGCCGTGTTCACGCTCCTCAACGACGACCGTTACGTGAAGATGTACATGGACGAGGGATTCTCGGCGGAGGACGCGCGGTCGTACGTCGGCGTTGGCTGCTGGAACGGCTTCATCGACTCCGTGATGGACGTGGACGAGGCGAACTACACGTCCGTGATCCGCATCCTCGAGCTGACGATCCATAGGAATCCGAAGCTGGAGAAGGAGCTGCGCCTAACATTGGAGCCGTTCGACGGCGCGAAGACGTTCGAGGAGGTGGAGGAGATCGCGTATCGCAACTTCATGCGGTTCTTCCGCGATGTGCTCGCCACCTACACGTGCTACGGCGGCGTGAACGCGAAGATATTTCCGCATCCCGTCTATTCTGTATGTCTGCGCGGCGGCATCGAGTCGCGGCGCGACACGACCGAGGGCGGCGTCGCTTCGCGTCCGCGCATTCTGACGCTCGGTTTCATCGGCAATGCGATCGATTCGCTCTGTTCGATCCGCCAGCTGTGTTTCATCGACAAGACCTGTACGCTCGCGGAGCTGCTGGACGCGGTGCGGTCGAACTGGGCGGGTCCGCACGGCGAGGAGCTGCGCCTCAGGGCGATGGCGGCGCCGTACTGGGGCGATGGCGGCGCGGTGGCGACCGGCATGATGTCGCGCTGGATGAAGCGCATCCGCGCCGAGATAGACGGCTTGCGCAACGAACACGGCGGGCCATTTCGCCTTGCCATCTACGCCTACCGCGAGTTCATGTACTGGGGGATGAAGACGAAGGCCACGCCCGACGGGCGGCATAGCGGCGATCGGCTCGCCCAGGGCTTCAGTCCGAGCGAGTACCGCTGCAAGGAGGGCGTGACCGCCGTGATGAACTCCATCGGCGCGCTGCCGCACGAGGCGCTCTACGCCTCGAACGCGAATCTGACGTTCGACCGCACTGCGATGGACGAGGCTCTCATGGCGGCGATCGTCCGCGTGTTCGCGAAGAAGGGTTCGCACATGATGCAGCCGAACTGCAACTCGGTGGAGGAGCTCATAGACGCGCAGAAGCATCCTGAGCGCCACCAGGACATCATCGTGCGCGTCTGCGGATTCTCTGCGCGGTTCGTCTCGCTCTCGAAGCGCTGGCAGGACGAGGTGATAGCCCGCCACAGGCTGAGGTAGGGATGATGTTCATGCGGAAGCTTCCAAGTTGGTGCCGGGCACTGGTCGCGCTGCTGTCGCTTGCGGCGATGACGCTGCTGTTCGTCATGCCTGCGGCGTGGGTCTGCACCTGGTTCGGCTGGCTGCCAAGGGCCCAGCTGCTCCCGGCAATCATGTCGGGCGAGGCGGCGGCGCTGGCACTGATCGCGGTGTCGGTGGCGCTGTTCGGGCGGCTTTACTGCGCGGTGGTGTGTCCGCTGGGAATCGCGCAGGATGTGGCGAGGTTCCCGGTGAAGTTTTTCCGTCTGAAGGGTCTGCCGATCGTTGGGTGGGTGCGCTACGCAGTGCTGGCGGTGTTCGTGATCGGCGCGATTCTGGGCTTCACAGGGCTTATCGCGCCATACGGAATCTTCGCACGGTTCCTCACGGTGGGGGTGATGCGCGAGGGCGATCCGTCGGTCGCGCTTGTCGTCTGGGCGCTGGCGCTCTTCGCGTTTGTGCTGGTGATGGCGTTGTTCCGCGCGCGTTGGTGGTGCAACCAGGTGTGTCCCGTGGGCACGTTCCTTGGGCTGTTCTCGCGCTTCGCGGTGTTCCGCCCGAGAATCGACGGCGTGAAGTGCGTGAAGTGCGGTCTTTGCGCGAAGGCGTGCGACAAAGGCGCGATACGGGTGCGGGACGATAAATCCGTGGCCATCGACCACTCCAAGTGTGTGGTTTGCCTCGACTGCAAGGGCTCGTGCCGGAAGGAGGCGCTTAAATGGCGATGACATTGCGCAGCCTTATCATGTTTGCGGTGGGCGATGCCTACGTCTATCAAATTGGCGATAGGCCGATGGGTGAGGTGAGCTACGCCGAGCCGTCGGCCGCGGAGAAGCGACATTTGCCGGTGCCGGTGGGCGCGGGGGATGCGGCCAGGTTCAGGACTCGGTGCGTGGGGTGCATGAAATGCATAAGCGTGTGCCCGTCCGGCATACTGCGTCCGTCGTCCACGGCCGGGCATTTCGGGCGGCCGGCACTCGACTTCCGCTATGGGTGGTGCCGCCCGGAGTGCAATCTTTGCGCCGAGGCGTGTCCGGCGGGGGCGATCAGGCGGGGGCTCACGCCGGAGCGGAAGAAGGCGCTTCACACGGGCATCGCCGTATGGCATGGCGAGCGTTGCGTGGCGGCGACGGGCAAGGACAAGTGCAACGCATGCGCGCGCCATTGTCCCGTTGGCGCGATTTCGCTTGTGGCGAAGGAGGGCGCGGCGGAGAGTGCGCCGAAGATTCCGAGAATCGACGTGGAGAAGTGCATAGGGTGCGGCGCGTGCGAGCATTTCTGTCCGGCGCGTCCGAAGGCGGCGATGATCGTGGAAGGGAGGGGTTGAGAATGGCGGTCACGAGAAGGATGTTCGCAAAGGCGATTGGCGCCTCGATTCCGTTCGCATCGATTTGTGCGGCGGCGAGGGAGAATCCGATACCCGAGCAGAATCCGGGCGAGTTCGTCCTGCAGCGTCCGTCGCCGCTTGATCCCAAACGCAAGGTGTCGGTCATAGGGTTCGGCGGGGTGAGGCTGCCCGTCTCGACAGGCAGGCTCGGCAATCAGACGGACCCCGTGGACTACGCGACCGCCACGAAGTACGTCGACTACGCGCTTGCCCACGGCATCAACTGGTTCGACAGCGGTTACCACTACCAAGGCGGCGACAGCGAGCGGTTCTTCGGGCATGCGCTTTCGCGCCATCCGAGGGAGTCGTTCTGGTTCTGCACGAAGGCGCCGCCCTGGGACATATCCAGCCTTGCCGACGCCAAGCGCATCTTCAAGGAGCAGCTCGAACGCACGAAACTGGGGTATTTCGACGTGTACATGCTCCATTCGCTCGTCCATCGGGAGGACTACGAGAAGACATTCGTGAAGACTGGGGCGATCGACTACTTCCGCGAGGAGAAGGCGAAGGGGCGCATACGGCATTTCGGCTTCTCCTTCCACGGCCGCGAGGATTTCATGGACTATCTTCTGGAGACGCAGAAGTGGGACGTGGTGACGATACTTGTGAACGGCATTGACTGGCGCGGACCGAACAGATCGGAGTCTCTTCTTTCCAAACTGCGCGCGAAGGGCATCCCGGCAATCGGCATGGAATCGCTCGCCGGAGGCCGTCTCGCGCATCTTGTCCCCGCCGCCCGAGAGCGTCTTGCGAAGGCCCGGCCCGGCCTTGCGGACGTCGCGTGGTCGCTCAAGTTCGCGGCCGAGCGCGAGGGGGTCATGACGGCCATGACGGGCTTTACGAGATTCGAGCACTTGCGCGAGGACATCTCAATATTCAACGCGAAGGGCTACAAGCCGCTGACGCAGGACGAGGTCAAAGCGTATCTTGAGGCGATCAAGATCAATTCCGGCGGAGGGGAGGGCGTGCCGTGCTCCGGGTGCGGGTACTGCATGCCGTGTCCATACGGCGTTGACATCACCGGGGTGTTCCACTGGTGGAACATGAAACTCAAGTGGAGCCGTCTGCCGTCCGTGTCCGATCCGGCGGACCGCAAGGCCCGGCTTGATTTTCTCTCAGGATACGCAAAGAAGTTCGGCATGTTCAGGGGGGCGGAGCGTTGCATCGGATGTGAACGCTGTGAAAAGAAGTGCCCCCAGTGGCAGTTCAACATCCCGAAGGAGCTGGCGAAGATCGACGGGTTTGTGGAGTCCATCCGCCGGGTCGAGCCGGGCTTTCGCACAAGAGGCGGCAAGCCTGAAGGAAGGAGACAATGAAAAAGCGATCCACGAGCATGGCAGCACTGTTTCTGGTGACGTGTCTCTTGGCTGGCACGGTCGACGCCGGTACGAATGTGGCGGCGCAGTGGGTCAACATTGGTTCCAACTCGGGCCTTTCAGGGTGTTCTGCGGCTACAGAGAGCGAGCCGTTTCGGCTTCCGGTGCCGATGGTGTGGCAGGTCAACTGCGACACGCTTTCGCGGCGGCAGTATCTGAAGGACATTGACTACATTCGCGAGCATACGCGCGCAGACATTCTCCACCTTGCGCCCGTGGAGGGCGTCATGCCCGAGGACATGGACCAGTTCCACGCCCCTGTGAAGGAACTCGTTGAGTACGCCCGATCGTGCGGTTTCCGCGTGATCCTGCGAACTTCGCCGCGTACCAAGGGCTTTTTCTCCGTTGGTGCTCTTTCGGGCAAGGACGGCATCCCGGTCACCGGGCCGCTGCCGTGCGTTCTTGAGGACCAGTCCAGGGCGCAGGCGTTGACGGTTGATGTCGAGGGAACCCTCGACAAAGATGGCTTCGTGGCGCTGGAATCGACGGCGAAATGGAATCGCGACAAGATCATGCCGCTCTACGCACGTCCGCTCCGCGCCTGGGTGTTCGATCCGGTCGGCTCGGATTCCTACCGCAGCGGCTCGCTGGAGGACGTGACGTCATGCCTTCGCATTGTCTACCGGGACAACCGCACGGTCAAGGTCGAACTTGACCTGGGATCGGCATACGCCGGCAAACGTGCATTCCTCCTTGCCGCGCACTACTTCAACTGCTACGAACTCTACGAGGCGTCGGACTGGTGGTTCCGGCGGCTCTTCGACTCGCTTGCCGACGTGCCGCTCAGCGGCGCGGCGAACGATGAGTTCGGCTACATGTCCCTCAACGCATGGGGGAGCGATCCGTTTCGCGGGAGGTTCTGGTCCGATGCCGCCGAGAGGTATTGGCGCGACGTTCTGCGCACAGACTATGCGCGACTCCTCTTCGACATGCGCCGCGCCCCGGACTCCGACCGCGGCGTCCGCGTCAAGGCGTTCAACCGCTACTGGGATGAGTTCCGCCGCGTGCCGGTGGCATGCGAGCGGAAGGTGGCCGACTACCAGATGGCGCACCATGTCGATCCGTTCCTTGCCTGTCATTCCACCTACCACAATTCGCTTGACTCGGACGACATCCAGAAGAACGCCTGCGACTACTGGACGATCCCGCGCGACTACGGCTTCACCGACGAAGGCCTGTTGTGGCCCATCCGTCTTGGCGTACTCGCATGCAGCCGTGAGAAGTTCGGATTCCACATGTACTACTCGAAAGATCCCGAGGCCGTCTACCGCAACATCATCGATTGCGCGCCATTCAAACTCCGCGAGTTCCACCACGCCTATAACGACGGCAAGTGGGGCCTCGCCTACAGGGAGGAGCCGTTCGTCTCGAACGTGTTCAAGCTCGACACGGAGATCGCGAAGCTCGACGCGTTCCAGAAGGGTGTGATGCCGCGCATGGACGTGCTGGTCGTGTTCGGGGAGTTCGCGCTCTACAATTGGCTTCCGGACGGCGAGAAGGCCCGCAGCAAGTGGGACGTGAACGGCTCGCTGTGCATAATGGACAAGGCCTCCGAGATGTGGAAGGCTGGCTACAGGTGCGCCCTCGTGCCCGACAGGCTGATCGAGGAGGGGCGCGTCAAATTCGAGAACGGGCGCTTCATGGTCTATCCGGGGAAGGCCTGGACGTCGAAGGAGCCGGACAATCCAGTCGCATTCGACAAGTGCGTGTTCCTGTATCCACGCTACGCAAAGAAGGAGACCTGGGCATTCCTCAATGGCGCGGCGGAGAAGGACGCGAGCCTTGCCGTCGTTGGTCCAGCGGACAGGGATTTCTTCAACGATTCGGCCTCGTTCAGGGGAACGCATTTCGCGGAGTGGTCGCTTGACATCCTCTCCATGCTCGGCTGCGCCAAGTCCGCGATTCCCGGTGGCGCCGTCTATGACGACGGTTCTTTCGCACTTGTCTCGCGTGGAATTCTGGACGGCAAGCCGGTTGAGTTCGATTTCACGGTGGACGGCTGCCGCTACAAGGGAAGCCACACCGGCATCCTCGTCGTGCGCGGCGGCGAAGTTGCGCATGCAACTCCTGGATGGAAGCTGGAAACAACATCGGCGGAAGATTCTACAAGGAGCGATCCCTCGTGCCGAACGAGCCCGAACCGCGCAAACAGATACCGGTCGGAATGAGGTATTGTGCGTTTGTGGAAAATATGCGATAATGCTGATTGATTTGTTGTACGACAAAGGAGGCAAGGAGTGTCGGGGTTTGACCCCACATAGGATCTTCCACTGAAAAAATGGCACGTAATAGTGATGTTCCAGATTTCGAGCGGATTTCGGGTGGATGTAATCCGCGCGAAATTGAGAATTGTCTGAGTTCATGCATGTAATTAGAATGTCACCTAAGCGGGATTGATTGATTTAGGTGCCAATTTTCGTAGAGAGAAAAAATGGCACGTAAAAGTGGATATTTGTATTAGGTGCCATTTCCATATTGCTTCAAACGCAATGTTTGTGCTATAATATTGGCGAAATCGGCAAAATAGGAGCTTGAAACATGCAATCATTTTATGGCAGAGAAAGTATCTTATTGGATTTAGGTTCACTCTGGAAGAAACGGGTGTCCTCTTTTGTGACGTGCCGTGGGCGCAGACGTGTAGGAAAGTCTACGTTGATTGAAAAGTTCGCAGAAAGAAGTGGTGCGCGTTTCATAAGGATAGAGGGTGCTCGTCCGAAGGAAAAGATGTCAAACTCCGACGAACTTGCGAATTTCGCAGAACAGCTTTCCGCTGCGACTGGTGCAGAGAGTTCGCCGCCGTCGAATTGGCTGAATGCGTTTTTGCGTCTTGATGGGACAATCAAAGATTCAGAGCGGACTGTTGTGTTGCTGGATGAAGTGTCGTGGATGGCTCACTACGACTTGCGCTTCTCGAGCACGCTCAAGATTGCGTGGGATGGATATTTCAAGAAACACCCTAAGCTTGTGTTCGTCGCCTGCGGAAGCGTTTCGTCATGGATATTGGAAAACATCATTCAAGACGGGTCTTTCTATGGGAGACGTTCGCTCGACATCGTCGTTCCAGAATTGCCGCTGGCGGAATGCGTGAAGTTTTGGGGAAGGGCTGTATCCCGAATAGATCGACGGGAGATCGTTGATGTCTTGTCCGTGACAGGCGGGATTCCACGGTATCTCGAGGAGATCGATCCGGGAGCGACGGCAAATGAAAACATCCGGCGGCTGGCGTTCCGTCCGAAGAGTGTTTTGCGTGAAGACTTTGAGGAAATGTTCACGGATGTCATCACAAAACTGCCATCTTTGACCGCTTCTGTCCTGCGGACCTTGATGGAAGACGCCAGAACAGTTACCGAAATCGCGTCGATTCTGAAAATGGAGAAGAACGGGCATATCTCCGGTGTCTTGGCTCAATTGGAGGAGTGTGGCATGGTGTCATCTGACGAGGGACGAAATCCGGCCTCCGGCAAGACCGTGCGGGAGAAGCACTACCGCCTATGCGACAACTACACGCGATTCTACCTGAAGTACATTGAACCAGTCAAGAAGTCAATTGACGCGGGGGCATTTGCCTTCGGTTCGCTGGATGAACTCGCAGGATGGGAATCGGTGATGGGGCTTGCATTCGAGAATCTGGTCGTCAACAACGCGACGCAACTGATTGCCCCGTTGGGAATGGGCGGAGCGCACATCATATCGTGCGCGCCGTACCGCAAGTCGGGTAAGGTAGACGGTGGGGTACAGGTCGATTTGCTCATCCAGACCCAGAGAGCGGTCTACGTTGTCGAGGCAAAACGCAGACGCGAGATTGGTAGCGAGATCGTACAGGAAATGGAGAACCGCGTGGCGAAGATACCGAAGAGACGCGGTTGCTCCGTTCGGACTGCCATTGTCTACGAGGGACACCTTGCGCCCATCGTGGAGGCGGAAGGTTATTTTGACGCCATCATTCCCTTTCGGACGCTCCTCGGGCTTTAGAGATAGAAACCCATTCGTGCTTGTAAGAAGACGGGGGATGGAGTATTTTCGTACACCTTTTTGGCGGGATGGTACAATGCAAAAGAATGGGAAATATGCGATAATATCCCCAGCCATGTTTGGACACAGAGGAGACAGACGATGAAGATTGAGTTCTTGGCGATTGTAATCTTCGGGGAAGCGGCGTTCTCGCCGCTTCTGGCAGGCAATCTACTAGAAGAGGTCGCCGCGTGCGATGTGGCGGCGGATGCGTCCGTTACGTCCATACGCACTGTGGACGAGCTGAAGGCGAAGCAGTCGGCGTGGCGTGCATGGTGGCTTGATGCGCTCGGCGGGATGCCGGCGCGGACTCCGCTCAACGCGCGCGTGGCGGAAACGATTCAGTGTGATGGTTTCCGCCTTGAAAACATCATCTTCGAATCGCAGCCGGGAGTGTATGTGACGGCGCATCTGGCGTTGCCGATTAAGCGGCGAGGGAACGCGGCCTTCCCCGTGGTGCTGATGCCGCTGGGGCATTCGGACACGGGCATTTTGAATCCGCGCTACGCCGTCCACTTGGCGATGGCGGCGCGCGCCGGTTTCGCCGCGTTCGCGTGGGATCCGATCTCGCAGGGCGAGCGCCGCCAGACTTGCGACAAGAAGTACGACTACACGGACAACTGCTCCACCGAGCATGCGCGCCTGGGCGCGCGTAGTTGGCTCGTGGGCTGGAACTTCGCGCGCTTCCGCATCTGGGACGCTGTGCGCGCCATCGACTATGTGGAGTCGCGACCCGATCTCGACTGCTCGCGCCTCGGCATCATGGGCACCTCCGGCGGCGGCACGATGAGCGCCTACATGCAGGCGTTCGATCCGCGAATCAAGGTGGCGTTCCCAAACTGCTACATTTCATCCCTGCGCGAGGTGATCGGCGCGCGCGGCTGCCACGACGCAGAGCAGTTCTTCTGGAACATGTTGCCGAACGGCTTCAACCACGCCGCTCTTCTTGCGATGGGGCAGCCGCGCGTGGCGCTCGCCACGGGGAGCCGGTGGAAGGACTACTTCCCGCAAGAGGGGGCAGTCTCCACGTTCGCCGTGTTCACGAACACGACGGCGCATCTCGGCTTCGCGGGCCCCTACTGGCATTTCCACTGCGACGGTCCGCACGGTCTGCCGCCGCCCACGCGCGCGGCGCAGGTCGATTGGATGCGCCACTGCATCCTGGGCGCGTCCGCACCGCAACCGCTTGCCGACTACCAGGCGCTGGGCGGCGTGGGGAACGACGATCCGGCCAACTCGTCGCCGCTGCCGTTCCCGAAGGAGGCGTCGTTCTGCACGCCTACGCACCAGGTGCGCGACTTGCCGGGATTCCGGAGCGTCTATGCGCTGATCGCCGACGAGGCGGCGCGTCTCGCGAAAGAGCGCACGCCGCGCACGCGAGAAGAACTGCGCGAGATCGTGCGTCGCCGCGCTGGGATGCGTCCGCTCACGGAACTTCCTGCCACAGAGCAGAAGCCGTTCGATCATCCCAAGTTCGGCTGGTGGTATCTGCCGGGTGTCTTTGGGAGTCGCCGCGAGAACGAAGCGGCGATTCTTGCGACGATGGGCCGCAGCGTGGTGGGACGCGACGCCGAGAACATCATCATCCGCGCGGCGGCGCAGATGAGGGCTAACGGCGGCAAGCCCGTGCCGCTGGAGGCGAAGGGCTGGGACTGCATAGCCGCCGCGCACGCATACGCCGCCGAACCGCAGCTTTTCTCGTCGGTGAAGCTTCTCGAACCGCCGCCGTCCTGGACGGAGATGGTGCGCAATCCAGATCCGGCGCGCGACTCCTACGCCGTGGCGGTGTGGGGGGCGTTGAAGGACTACGACTGGCCCGAGCTCCTTTGAAAGCATAACTGCCAGCGGCGATCACATGGCCGTAAAAACACCTCAATTGCAATGTGCCGTAAAATGTTGTATACTACCTCCAGTTGCCCCTCTTACAAGATTCCATGCCGTGACGGTACGTACAATATGACAAAAGAAAACAAGCCCCCTATGGACGAATCCATACGGAGCGACCGCGAGTTGTTCAGTTCGCTTTTGAAGCATGTCGTGCAGACAGCATCAAACGAGGATCCTTCTGATTTCGTTCTAGCCTCGATCGGCAAGAACGTGGGGGCTGACCGCTGCTATGTCTATCGGTTCTGGGAGCCGGGCAAGACATCCATGTGTACCAATACGCACGAGTGGTGCGCAGAAGGCATCAAATCCGAGATCGCCGGGCAGCAGACGTGCGATCTGGCGGATCTTGTGGAATTCAACGCCTGCATCACGTCGGGACACGACTTCCTGTTCACAGACATCAACACCATCGACGCAGGATCGCGTAAGTGGTTGGAGCCGCAGGGCATAAAATCACTTATCGCGACGCCGCTTGTGGGGGCGAACAACACGATCTGCGGTTTCGCGGGATTCGATTTCGTCAAGGCGCCGTGCAAGGAGTTCACGGAGCGCATCGTCGTCAACATCCACGAGGCGGCAGACCTTCTTCTCAACTGCCGGAGACTGCACGAGCAGGACATGGCCCGCCTGGACATCATGCGGCAGGAGGATGAGCGCCAGGTGTATGACCGCGATCTGGACAGCGCTCTGGCCGCGCTCCAGTACGACGTGCACTCCATGTGTCCTGCGCAGATGCTGGAGATTGTGCGCAAACGCCTGGACGCTGACTTCTGCGACATCGTGAAGGACATACACCCGGACGGCGGAGGAACGATTCTTGCGGGACATGCGCTGATGCGCAACGGAGTGACGAACACGCGGGATCTGGTCATCAGCCCGAAGATAGTCCGCGCACTCGACATGCGGCTTTTGACAAGTTCCGTAGTAACGTTCCGCGAAGACGAGATAGTCTGGTTGAGGGAGAACATCGATACGGAAGACACCATGTCTGGACTTGGAGAACAGATAAAGGTCCTCCATTCCGCCGGAGTTCTCCAGGGGGGAAGGCTCGTCGGCATCCTGTGTGTCGGTTTTGCCGAGGAACGTCCGCTCACGCCGCTGCAAGTCGGATTCCTGCGCCACTCGGCATTCATCATCGTGTCGGCGCTGGAGCGCCTCGCGACCTATCACGAACTTTCCGTCGCGCTGAACGTCGCCAACCTCAAGGCCGAAGTCGTTGAGTTCATCTTCAAGCACCGGGACTACGAGGAGATCAAGGAATTCCTTGGCTCCAAAGTGTGCGCTATCACAGGGGCTCAGCATCTCATGTTCTGTTCCGACGACGGTTCGCGCAGCGACTGGTTCGGCGAGGACGCGCCGAGCTGCTGCCGCAAATGCGTAAAGACGGCCTCTAGCATCGGAAAGCATCTGCCGCAGGATTTCTTCGCCGAACGCGAGGTGTTGATTTTCCGGGAAGGGGACCCGTTGCCGGACATGGGTTGTCCGTCCTACTGCCCAATGATGTCGTCCGCCGTCGCACAGTTCCGGAAGGGGGACGGCTGGTGGCGGATGGTGGCCGACTACACAAAGCCGCACAAGCACAACATGGACATGGTCGCGCGCGGCCTCCGCACCGCGCTGGAGTTTTTGTTCATGGCGTATGACAGGGAGTGCCGTGAGCAGATTATCGCCCAGATGCAGGGGCATCAGCGGTTCAGGGCCGACATGCTGACCTATGCGCTGGCGCATGACGATCTGCCGGGGTTGGTGGATCAGCTTCTGCATCGGTTGCTGGAATTGACGGCGTGCGACTACATAGCGATCCATTCCGTCGACGGTGACCATAAGATGCTGTATCCCGGCGAAGAGGTGAAGACTTGTCCTTCTCGCTGCGAGGCGTGCTCGTTCTACAAGCTCATGATTCCGCCCGAGGAGGATGCAGACCACATAATCGAGCTGAATGACACGAAAGCGCAAAACCTCGTGGGGCTGCCGCCCGATTGCCCGGCGCATGCGCTTGAGGTGGTTGTCGTGTACTGCGAAGGAAAGCCCTGGGGCGGCATCGCGCTCCACTACCTGGATCGGCAGCGCAAGATCTCTGATCACGACAGGACTTCGCTCAAGGGCGCCGCCAACGTGCTGACGCTCGCGCTCGAACGTCATTCCGCCGCCGTCCGCCTGAAGGCCGAGCGCGACCGCGTGATGGAGGCCGAGAAGACCCGAAGCTACTTTTTCTCGGCGGTCTCTCACGACATCCGCACGCCGCTCAATGCCATAATCGGCTTCTCAGAACTCCTGCAGGCCGGCGACGTTCCGCCGGAGGAGACGAATCAGACCCTCGACATGATCGTGTCGAGCGGCAAGATGCTCCTGCAGCTCGTGAACGACGTTCTCGACCTTTCGAAGATGGACCTTGGGAAGCTCGAGTTCAGCCTCGAAGCGGCGGATGTCGGCGAACTTCTGCGTGAAGTCGTGCCGGTGTTCCAGCCGATGATGGACAAGAAAGGCCAGACCTTCGTCCTTGAGATCGCCGAAATGCCGCGCCTCATGGTCGATCCCCTCCGTTTCCGCCAGGTGATGTTCAATTACATCAGCAACGCGGTCAAGTACGCGGGACCTTGCACAATCCGCATCACGTCCACCTACGAGAATGGCCGGTTCAAGTTGACGGTCGCGGATAACGGCAAGGGGGTTTCGTCAGAGAAGGCCAAGCGCCTCATGCAGCCTTTCGTGCAGGCCGACATCAAGAACCGCACGGAGGGAAGCGGTCTGGGCCTTGCGATCTGCAAGCGCCTGGTGGAACTCGCGCATGGCACGCTTTCGATCGACACGGCGCCCGGCAAGGGCTTCGCGATCCATGTGGAGGTCCCGGTCGATGTCGCGCCCGATGGCGCGAAGGCCGATAAGGCCGAATCCGCCTCGGAGGTGGATGCGACCAATAAGTTCAAGCGCATCCTTGTGGTAGATGATTCGCCGGTGAACCGTACGGTGCTGAAGGCTCTGCTCAGGAAACTGGGCGTCACCGACGTCGAACTTGCGGAAGACGGCAAGGTCGCTCTTGAGCTTCTTGAAAGGGATTCGGATTTCGACATGGTCATGTCCGACATGTGGATGCCCGTCATGGACGGTGCCGAACTCGTCAGGCGCATCCGCGCCGACGAGCGTCTCGCGCATCTGAGGGTTTGCTCGATCACCGCAGACGTGGAGGCGCGCATGACATACAGGGAACAGGGCTTTGACATGCTGCTCTTGAAACCTGTGACCATCGAGAAGATGTCGGATATCTTCAACAAAACCATGAATTGAGGGCAGCCGATGAAGAAGCCTCTGCTTCTAGCGTGCATGTTCGCGGAAATGGGCTTTCTGCCGCTTCAGGCGGCCGTCACCACCGACGGCGAGACGTTGCCCGGGCAGGGGACGGAGCGTCTGACGGACGGCGAGATCAACCCCACCTGCGCCTGGCGCTGGCAGAAGAAGCCAATAACCGTCTCGTTCGACCTCGGCGAGGCGCGCGAGATCGGCGGCGTGCGCTTCACGAGCGGGCGCAGCTGGGTGAACTGCGGAGTGCAGAAAGCGAGCTTCTACGGCGACGGCAGGCCGTTGGTGGAGCATTGCCATTTCCGTCCGGCGAACACCTACAAGGAAAGTTTCGCCGTCTGGAAACCTGCGACTTGCCGCCGCGTAACGATGGTGATCGAGGACACATACGACTTCAAGCCAAACTACTACTCATTCTACACGCACGCCGCGACGCCCCTCCTGCCAAAGATCTTCGAGACGCCGCCCTATCCCGAGTTCTCCGGCGAATTCCCCACCGTGCAGATAGCCGAGATGTCGTTCTTCGGTGCGACGCCGCCGGATGATTTGCCGCTTCCGAACAAGGACGGTGCCATTGCCTATCCGGAGAGCCGCCTCGTGAGAGACTGGCTCTACCAGTCCTGCGTGGTCTCCAACATCTCCCACCTCGCGAACGTGGAGCCAGACACCACGAAGCCCGATCCGATGGGCGAGGATCTCTCGTCTGCCCTGCGCGCGACCGGTAACGGTCGCGACCCCGCCTTCCTCGCCACCCGTGCCGCGCGCCGCCGCGAATTCCTCGCCGCATTCCGCAGGGAGTTCACGCAGTTCGTCTACGTGAAGCACATCGTGATGGGCAACTCGATTTTCCACGCGACGGACGACATCACGGATGCTTCATACCAGGAATGGAGGAAAGTTCCCGACTACACCGTCGGCGGCTCTCAGCTCGTGCTGGCCACTATCCGCGAGGACGGCGCCGTCTCTCAGGAGGTGCTGGTAGAGAAGCCCCGCGGCTACATACGCGACCCCAATCTGCACTTCGACGGCAAGACGCTTGTCTTCTCCATGCGCGACAACCTCACGGACTCCAACTACCATCTGTTCACGCTCGACCTGGAGACGCGCGCGCTGAAGCAGCTCACGTTCGACGGTCTCGTGCGCGCTGCGGACGTGCCGGGGCAGGCGGCGGACTTCCCGATGCCGTGCAGCGACATCGAGCCGTGCTGGATGCCGGACGGGTCGATAGTGTTCCAGTCTACGCGGTGCAGCCATTCCGTCGACTGCTGGCCGCTGCCCGTCTCCAACCTCTTTCGCTGCGACGCCGACGGTTCGCACATCCGCCGCATCGGTTTCGACCAGGTGCAGACGTTCTTCCCGCAGCTGATGGACGACGGACGTGTCTCCTACACGCGCTGGGAGTACAACGACCGCAACGCCGCCGCCGTCCAGCAGCTCTACGCGATGAATCCCGACGGCACGAAGCAGACCGGGCTCTTTGCGAACAACAGCGAGTTCCCGTTCTCGCTCATCCACACGCGCGGCATCCCCGGCACGCGCGACATAATGATGATATCCTGCGGCCACCACGTGGGGCAGAAGGGTCGGCTCGCCATGTCGCGCCTCGCGGACGGCGACGACTACACGAGCTTCACCTACGACCCGGCGAAGAGCGTGTGGGGCATGAACACGAACGCCGTGAGGATGACCTTCCCCGGCAACCGCGTGATGGAGATTCCATGGTCGCCGTGGGACAATCCAAGCGGCCCCGCCACCACGAACATCCCGGGCATGTACTACCTCGCGGGCGCGGCGATGAACGCGGCCCCGGGCGTCCAGCCGGCGCGCCAGCCGCACGACTACCACTACAACGTCTTCGACATGCACTCGCAGTTCGGCCCGCAGTGGGCGTATCCATTCCCGCTCGGGCGCGGGCGGCTTCTCGTCTCGTACATGCCCGAGGGGTGCCGCTACTACCGCGGACCGTACTCGTCGCGTTTCGGCGTGTACGCTATGGACGAGACGGGACGGCGCGAGCTGCTGGCGTTCGACTGGGGCCAGCACTGCATGCAGCCGATTCCCGTGAAGCGCCGCACGCCGCCGCCGCGCGCCTTGAAAAAGCTCGACTACCGGGAGGGATTCGGCACGTACTACGTCCAGAACGTCTACGAGGGCGCGGCGATGGCCGGCGCGCCGAAGGGCTGCGTGAAGAGAATTCGCGTGATCGGCCTCGAGTATCGTCCTGTCCACATCGGCTGGAACTGGCAGTACGGCTGGCACTCCACCCAGGGGAAGATAGGCACGCCCATATCTGTGGGGAACGGCGCGTACGACGTGAAGCACGTGCTTGGGGAGGCGGATGTGGAGGAGGACGGTTCGTGCAGTTTCCGCGCGCCAGCCCGCACGCCGCTCTATTTCCAGCTCATAGACAAGGACGGCTGCTGCATCCAGACGATGCGCAGCTGGTCCACGCTCCAGCCGGGCGAGGTGAACGGCTGCATCGGATGCCATGAGCATCCGCACCAGGCCGGGCTCGACAATTCGGCAGCGATCGCACTGCGGCGTCCGCCCCAGCGCCTCAAACCGTGGCTGCCGGGCGGGAGGACGCATCCGTTTGTGGAAATGCTGGAGAGGGAAGGCCCCCTCGCCTCTCTCGACGGCTGGATGGGCCTCAACCGTCCGAAGGCAGTTGTGGACACCGACGCCAACGACGGTTTCAGCTTCTCGCGGCTGATCCAGCCCGTCCTCGACGCCAAGTGCGTCGCCTGCCACGACGGCTCGGGGAAGAATGCGCCGGCGGCGATGGACCTGCGCGGGACGCGCGGCAAACTGCCGCCGTCGGACGACCAGTCGAAGCGGAAGTACACCACCTCCTATCTTGCGCTCACGTACAGGGGCAAGTGCAACGAGAAGATCAACTTCGCGCACGGACTAGGCTTTGCGCCGTTCAAGCCGCCATGCTCATTCGGCGCGGCGAAGAGCTCGGTCTGGCAGATGCTGAAGAGGGGGCACGGCGGCGCGCGGCTCACGGACGCGGAGCTGCGGCTCTTCGCCTGCTGGATTGATCTGGCGGTGCCGTTCTGCGGTTCGTACGTCGAGCACCACGACTGGAATGACTGGTACAGGCAGCGCTTCCAGTACACGTGCAACAAGCGGGCGGCGTTCGCGTGGCAGGAGCTGAACGACGTGCGGCGTGAATACGGCATGCCGCCCGTGCCTCTCACCGGCTTTGTCCCGAACGTCTCCGAGCCGCGCAGGCAGAGCAGATGGGACGAATGATGAGTTTCTCTATGAAAGACGAAGAGAACAACTGCAACCACACAGAGAAAGAACGAACATGTATCTAAATTGTCTTGCGGCGGCGCTTGCCGCTGTTGTGGTAAATGTCGAACCCGGCCCCGACGCGCTCCATGATGCGCAGGAGAAGGTGCGGGCGATGCTGCGCGAGAATCCCTCGCAGGCGCGTCTCTCCGGAATAGAAGTAGTTCTCGCCGACGGCGTGTATCGTCTGTCCCGGCCGGTTGTCCTTGACGAACGTGACAGCGGCACGAACGGTATCCCGGTAGTGTGGCGTGCTGCGCATCGCGGCAAGGCGGTGATCTCCGGGAGTGTCGACGTGGAGCCGGTTGCAATCGACTGGAGCCGTCCGCCGGCCTCGTTGATTCCAGAGGAGTCGCGTGCGGAGATAAAGGCTTACCGCATAGGCGGCAAGGATCCGATTCCCGGTTGGCGTGACGGCTGGATGCAGAAGCAGCTCAACGAGACGCCGATCCAAGTGCATCTTGGGGGGAAGCGCTGCCGGGTGGCGACGTGGCCGAAAAAGGAATACGCCCGCACCGGGCAGCCGGTCACGCCGATTGTGGACAGCTACAACAAGTGGGGCGAGAACTGGTACGCCAGTTTCGGCGGCGATTTCCACGTGACGGGGGTTCCGCAGCTGGCGGAGTGGGCCAAGGAGCCTGATCTCTGGGCGTTCGGCATGTGGCGCTTCGAGTGGAGCGCCAACACGTCTCCGGTCCTCAAGATCGATCCGGTGGCCAAGGTGATGTGCGTCGACACGAACCAGGTCGCATACGGATTCCTGCCGAACAAACCGTATAACGTCTTCAACGCCTTCTCCGAGATAAAGGAGCGCGGCGACTGGGCTGTGGACCGTGGCACGAGAATGTTCTACATCCGCCAGGTGGGCGATGAGAAGCCGGAGGTGTCTCTGACGCCGAATATTTTTGTGGGCGGAGCCCGTCCGCATGACATCACGTTCCAGGATCTCGTCTTTGAGCATTCCAGGATGCAGGCGGTGCGCTTTGCCGGGGCAAGGCGCATCACGGTGCGCGGATCTCTCTTCAGGGGCATCGGAGACGTGGCCGTCGCATTTGGCGGCGACTGCAGGATGTGCGTAGTCAACGGATGCGACTTCTACGATCTGGGGAAGGGAGGCGTGTCCCTCGCGGGCGGTGTGCAGAAGACGCTCACTCCGTCGAGCAACGTGGTGGAGAACTGCCATATCCACCACTTCGGCATTGTGTCGCCGATCGCGCAGTCGGCGATAACCATGTCCGGCGTGGGCTGCCGCGCGGAGCACAACCTCATCCACCATTTCGCGCACCAGGGCATCACATGGAGCGGCAACGACCACTACTGCGGGTTCAACGTCCTGCACGACGGCGTGATGTACAACGACGACGCGGGGATGATCTACATGTCCTCCTACGACTGGTCCTACCGCGGTTCGGTGTGCGAATACAACTGCATCTTCATGGCCGGCAAGCAGCCGCTTTCAAGCCATGTGAACGGAATCTACATGGACGGCTGGACGTCCGGAGTGACGGTGCGCGGGAACATCGTGAACAGGGCGTCGAAGGGGATATACATGTCCGGCGGGAACGACAACGTGGTGGTGGACAACCTCGTCGTCAACTGCCAGCTCGGCATTGACCTCTCCTCGCTGGGTGCGGATTCCTTCGCCAAGGCCGCTCCCCTGCAGGGCGAGAACAGCTTCCTCTACAAGAAGCTTCTCGCCAAGCGCGGCATGATAGAGACGGAGCTCTGGCGCACTCGCTATCCGCGTCTCATCGATCTCCTCACCATGACGAACAAGGTTGACGCCCACAATGCATACTGGTACAAATGCACGAACAACGTGATGTGCGCCACCACCGGCCTCAGGGTGGGCAACGCCAAGAAGGTGCTGCCCACGCATTTCATGAAGGACAATCAGGAGTTTGAAGGCGATCCCGGCTTCGTGGACTACGAGGGATTCAATTGGGAACTTCGCGAGGACTCGCCGGCCCGCAAGGTCCTGCCTTCCGGCACCCGCTTCGCGGAGATGGGGCTTTACGATTCGCCATGGCGCTTCTCCCCCGCAGTGAAGCACGGCGACGACATGTCGCGTCCGCGCGCAATCCGCACGGAGTTCGATCAGGGCAACGTCGTCATCTCGGTGATCACCGGCGGAAAGGGGCGCTGGTGCACGCTTTCCACCGCCACGCCGGACTGGCGAGAGTACGAATACGACGAGGTGGTGCCGGAGGACGGAGTGTATCAGATAGGCCTGATCGGCGGGCAGGGGTACAAGACAATGTACGACGACGTCCGCATAGAAGGGCACCCCGAGATCGACGGCACGTTCGAAGACGGCGGCGCGGGCTGGATCTGGAGCAAAACGGAGAAGCCCTCCTCGAGAGGGGAGAAAGGCACTCCGCACGGCATCGTGGTGAGTGACGAGGCGGTGAGCGGACGTCATGTGGCGATGGCCAACGACAGGAACTCCGTCGTTTCGCGTCAGTTCAAGATGAAGAAGGGCGAGAGGCTGCATGTTTCGCTCAAGGCCAAGCAGCATGTCCCCGACTTCATACGCCCGTACTGGCACAAGGCCAAATGAGCTAAATTCATGTCCCGGTCGTCATGATCTCCTGCTCGTCCTAGGACAGCTAGGATTTCTAGGACAACTAGGATGAGGTGGATGGGAATTGTGAGTCTGCACATCGCTTTTGAAAATCCAATGATCTTCGGAAATCGGCCGTATCTGCACTGCATACGGGTGGATCGCGTGTTGGAGCGATTTTGCGGGATTTACAGTTTGTCGCTTGTCTTGCCCGATGGCACGGACTTTTGATATAATGAAAAACAAAACAAAAAGCATCAAGGAGAGATTTCATGGAAATGACAAGAAGAGGCTTCTTTCTGGGCGCGACCGCTGCAGTGGCAGGTACCGCTCTGGGGAACGGCGAGGTGGACGATAACCTTTCTGTCTTCCTCAGCGACATACACATCAGCGGAGTCGGCGTGAAGGGCCAGCCCACATACCAGAATCCGCTTCTCGACAAGGCGATCGACCAGATCCTAGCCATGCGCCCCAGGCCTAGGCGTGCCGTGGTGTTCGGCGACGTCGCCCTATGGGTAGGACGGGCGGCAGACTATGCGGAGTCCGCCCCCAGGCTCAAGCGCCTATCCGACGCGGGGATAGAGGTGACCGTGACCACGGGCAACCACGACCACCGCGTCACGCTTTTCGCCGCCTATCCAGAGCAGGCGAAGAAGACGCCTGTCCCCGGGCGTGTGACAAGCGTGGTCGATCTTGGCACCGCAGACCTCTTCCTTCTTGACTCTCTTGACGAGAATCCCGCGGGCGAAGGCACGAACAACGGCGTGGCGGGTGCGTTGGACGCCGCGCAGGCCGAATGGCTCAAAGGCGCGGCGGCGGCGGCGAAGCGTCCGTTCTTCGTGGGGGCGCACCACCAGCCCGAGGAGGTGCCGGTGGACGGGCGCAATCTTCTCTGCAAACTCGAGACGAACCCGTTCTTCGCCGGCTACATCCACGGCCACAACCACCGCTGGACGCGCCGCTGGTTCCACAACGGATACAGCAGGCGGCACGTCGTGCGCATCGCATGCCTGCCCTCGACGGGATGGTGGGGGACGATAGGCTTTGCCTCGTTCCGCACGTTTGCGGACAGGGCGGAGCTGTCCCTCGCTCCTGGCAACGACTTCTTCTTCCCGAACCCGCTCAAACCCGGCGAGCATCGTCCGCCGGAGTGGGACGACATCGTGGCCGAGGAGACGGGCACGAAGTGCATCTTCCGCTACACCCGCTGAGAAAGGAATGCAGATGGGAGCGGACATTACTAGAAGGGGTTTCATGGCGGCGGCGGCGGCGTTCGCGGCCGCGCGGGGAAATGCGGCGGACGGCGCAGCAGCGGCGGAAAGCGCAGCCGCGAACGGCGGCATCCGGGTGCGCTTTCTGGGAAGCGGCGCTGCTGGATGGAAGCCGGAGTTGGCGAAGAACCCGCATATGCGGAGACAGTCTAGCGTGCTTCTCGAGAACAAGGTGCTGATAGACTTCACGAAATGTTCGTTCGACATGATGCCGCAGGGTGTCCGCCCCGAGGCCCTTTTCCAGACACACTCCCACGGAGACCACTATAATCCGAAGGCCGCGGTGATGTCCGGTGTGAAGCGCATGTACGTGCAGGAGACGTGGGCTTCGGCCGCGAGGCGCGAAGTCGCCGCCGCCGCAGAGGAGCTATCTCTCCCCGCGCCGGAAGTCATCGCCCTCCCGTTCGCCAAGCCGGTGGAGGAGTGCGGCCTTCGGATAATGGGCGTTCCGGCGAACCACAGCACTTCGCGCGTCACGGACGGCGTTCTGGAGCGCACGTCTCTCTATCTTGTGGAGAAGGGGCCGTCACGGCTCCTGTATGCCACCGACACGGGCGGCATAATGGGAGACGCCGCGCGGATGATCGGCATCGACACCCATGTGAGGGCGGAGAACTTCAAGCGCTTCGAGGATTCCGCCCCCTATGTAAATGAACCCAAGGCGATAACGGCGTTCATCATGGAGGCCACGAACGGCGACATCGACGACGACTTCCGCGTGTTCGTGCATTCGAGCGTGCAGACGGTCGCGCGCATAGCGGAAATGATGAAGAGGACGGGCCGGTTCACGCCGCCTCCTGGCCAGCATGCCTATATAACGCATCTCGCGATCAAGTACCGGGGCTGGCCGTCCGAGAAGATAGACGCCGAGTTGCCGCCTTCGCTTCGCTCCGCGTACGATGGGTTGGAGCTGGTTCTCGGCTGACGCCGAGTTTTGCGTCTGCTCCCCGGCTCCATCGCCGCGAATGCGGAATTTTCCTGTTCCGCATTGTCGTCGTTCAATGCGGCGCGCTTTTGTGCTATAATAACATGACCAGATTTCAAGCAAAGGAAGGAAAAGAAGAAATGAGACCAGTAGTTCTGATCATCCGCGACGGCTGGGGCGTGAACGCCCGCCAGGACGGCAACTCCGCATACGCCGCGAAGACGCCGACGATCGACCACATACGCGCGCGCTATCCGCACTGTCTGCTCGACTGCTGCGGAGAGGCTGTGGGCCTGCCGGACGGATACCAGGGGTCGTCCGAGGTGGGCCACCTGAACATGGGCGCTGGACGCATCGTGGTGCAGGAGCTGAAGCGCATCGACGACGGCCTCTCCTCGGGCGAGTTGTTCAAGAGCCCCAAGTGGACGAAGCTCGTGGCGGACTGGAAGGCGAACAACTCCACGTTCCATTTCTTCGGGCTGCTGCAGGACGAGGGCGTTCACGCCCACCAGGAGCACCTTTTCAAGCTCATGAAGCGCGCTCGCGCCGAGTTCCCGGAGGGCAGGATCGTGGTGCATCCGTTCCTCGACGGGCGCGACACGCCGCCGCGCTCCACGCTCGAATACATCGCGCGCCTCAAGCAGGAGCTCGCCGCCGTCGGCAACGCGTCCATCGGCACGATCATGGGCCGCTACTACGGCATGGACCGCGTGAAGAACTGGAAGCTCACCAGCGAGGCGTACCACTGCATCGTGCTGGGCGAGGGCCGCCGCATCACGTCCGTCGAGGAGGCGGTGAAGGCCTCTTATGCGAACGACAAGACGCCCGACGGCACTCCGATGACGGACGAGTACATACCCTGCTGCGTTCTCGAAGGATACGCCGGCGTCAAGGACGGCGACGTGATTATGCACACCAACTACCGCCAGGACCGCGCCATACAGCTGACACAGGCGTTCGTGTGCGACGACTATCCCGGCGAGCGCCGCGCGCGCCCGAAGACGACCTTCCTCAGCTTCACCCGCTACTGGGACGAGTTCGACGACTATCTTCTCGGCGCAATGGGCGCCGGCGGCGGCATGGACAACCTCCTGGGCGACGTCGTGAGCCGCGCAGGCATCCGCCAGCTCCGCCTCGCTGAGACGCAGAAGTTCCGCCATGTCACGAGCTTCTTCAACGGGAAGTCCACCACTCCCTCTGAAGGCGAGGACCAGGTGGAGGTGAAGAGCCGCTTCGACCCCGCGACCTTCGCGTCGCATCCCGAGATGGACGCCTACAACGTGACAGACGAGCTCTTGAAGCGCCTTGAGAACAATCCCTATGGCTTCATCGTGCTCAACTACGCAAACTGCGACATGGTCGGCCACACCGGCGACATGAAGGCCGCCACGAAGGCCGTCGAGGTCACCGACGAGTGCATCGGCAGGATACTTCCGCGCCTCATGGAGCTGGACGCCCATGTGCTGATCTTCGCGGACCACGGCAACGCCGAGCAGATGATAGACTACAAGACCGGGCTGGTCAAGACTTCGCACACGCTCAACCTCGTCGACTGCTTCTACGTGGCCAACGATGCCGCCGGCGTGCGCCTCACGCCGCTCGCGAAGCTCAGCGCTATCGCGCCGACGGCTCTCCAGATGCTCGGCCTGCCGGTGCCGGTTGAGATGACGACCCCATCCCTTCTGGCGGGCAAGGAACCGTGGTCGAAAACCGCCCTCAATATCTGAGGGCGCTCGTCGCGGCGGCCGTGGTCGCATTCGCCCTCGCGGCGGATGCGCTCTCGTTCTCCAACCGCTTCCGGTCTCCGCGCAACCCGGAGCGTCCGATAAGGAAATCCACGCGCCTCGTTGTGCTGCACACCACCGAGGCGCACGCCCGCAGTTCGCTCAACAAGCTATGCGAGCGCGGCGAGGCGCACTATTGCGTGGTGGAGAACGGAACGGTGTACAGAATCGTCGACCGCGAGCGCGAGGCGTTCCACGCGGGGCGCTCGATGTGGAACGCGAAGGAGGACTGCGACTCCTACTCCGTCGGCATCGAGGTGGTGGGCTACCACGACAAGCCCGTGACCCTTCTGCAGCTGGACGCCCTGCGCGATTTGATAGACAACCTCAAGAAGATATACAACCTGACCGACGCGCAGGTGGTCTGCCACTCTCATGTCGCCTACGGTGCGCCGAACAAGTGGCAGAGGCGCAAACACCGCGGTCGTAAACGCTGTGGCATGCTTTTCGCGATGCCCAGCATCCGCGCGCGGCTCAATCTGCGTTCCAAGCCTGCGTTCGACCCAGACGTCAAGGCAGGACGCCTTGTGCAGGCCGATTCTTATCTTGGTCAGGTCCTGTACGGCAGCATCGACACCATGGCCGGCAGCTTTGGCCGCCCCGTTGTCGCCCCCGCCGCCACTCCCGCCCCCGCTAAGAAGGGCGGCATTCTCGACAGCATAACGCGCCTTTTCACTAAGGGCGAGCTTAAGAACCCATCGCCTCCGACAAAACCCGCGCAGCCGAGCGTGAAGCCTCCTGTGCCCAAACCGCAGCCCGTCAAGCAGGCATCTACGCTTCCGGCGGCGAAACCTCAGGTTCAAGGCAAGGCGCAGGACGTTCCATCAACCTTCGTGAAAGGTCCGCTGCGTGGCGTGCCCGCCCAGAGCGATCCCACTCCGTCATCTCCGTCATCCCCTGCGCCTTCCGCACCTTCGCCTGCCCAACGTCCCCAACCCGCCGCTGTGGATCCCGTCCGCAACCTGGCCGTGCTGAAGGCCCTGCCGGGATACGTGCAGGGCGGTCCCACGTCCGCGACGCTCACGCCGTACAAGATCGCAGGCAGGCGCTGGAGATCGCCGGACACCTACTACTACGTCAAGGGCAAGATCATCAGCGGCGACCGAATCGACGAGAAGAAGATCGGAAGCGGCACGTTGATATTCTACAGGAAATGAACAAGGGGACTAGAGGCTGACCTTTGCCGATTCTAATCCCCGTCGGTGGCGAATATGGGACACGGGCGGGCGAAATTATGATATAATGTCTGCATGTGCGCTTGGGCTGTGCAGTCCGGGCGCGCGAGGCGTGCAAGCATGGAGAACCAGGTTATCTCAAGAAGTCGGCAGACCAGAAGATGAGGAAGATGCCCCTAGTCGCAAAGATCATCATCGGATTCGTCGCGGGCACCGCGACGGGGCTTTGTCTTTCCGAGTTCTGCACGCCCGAGACGGTGAAGCGGATTCTGCCGTACGTCTTGCCGTTCGGCGCGGTGCTGGTGGCGATGCTCAAGGCCGTTGTGTATCCGATAATTCTCTTCTCTCTGATAGCTGGGGCGGCGGCTCTGCCGCTTAGACGCTCCGGACGCGTGGGGGGGGCGGTGCTTTTGTGGTACACGGCAACGTCGCTGTTCGCGACGATGTTCGGTGTCGCGCTCGCGTATGTCTTCAATCCGTCGATGTCGGGGGCGGAGACCGTGGCGGCCGGCCATCTCGCGGGCGCCAAGGCGATGGTGGGCGGCGCCTCTTCCGGCACCGTGGCGGAGTTCATAATGGGGCTTTTCCAGAATCCGTTTGCGGCGCTCTCCAACGGACAGTTCCTGCCTGTGATAGTGTTCGCGATAGCGTTCGGTCTCGCGGCGAGGAGCTTGCTGGACAGCTTGCCCGCCGACAGCGAGCATGCCCGTTCCGTCGATGCCCTGCTGAAAGTCGTGGACGGTGCGCAGAGGATCTCGTTCAAACTGATAGACTGGGTGGTGTGCTATTTCCCGATAGGTGTGTTCGCGCTTTCCGTGTCGAATTTCGCCGTTAACGGCACGCTGCTCTTCGGGCCGTACATGCGCATCACATGCTGCGTGATGGCGGGCGTGTCGGCGATGATATTCTTGGTTTACCCTATGGTGCTGGCGGCGTTCTGCCGCGAGAACCCCTACAAGGTCCTGCTGAAGATGCGCGACGCGGTGCTCACGGCCTTCGTGACCCGTTCGTCCGCCGCCACGCTGCCCGTCTCGTTCCGCGTCATGGACGGCCTCGGCGTGGACCGCTCGCTCTCCAGCTTCTCCCTTCCCATGGGCGCCACCGTGAACATGGACGGTGTGTGCGTCCATCTGCCGGTCTTTGTGATTCTCGCGGCAAACATGTTCGGACACGATCTCTCCTTCGTGCAGATCGCGACGCTGTGCCTTTCCATCATGTTCGCCTCAATAGGGGCGGGCGGCATCCCCGGCGGCTCGGTGTTTCTTCTGTTCATGGTGCTCGAGAATATGGACCTGCCTGCTGACGAGGTGATGCTGGTGGTGGCGTTGGCGCTGGGCGTCAATCCGATTCTAGACATGTTCGAGACTTGCTGCAACGTGGCGGGGGACAATGTGTGCACCTACATTGTGGCGCGGAAGAATGGGCTGGTGCGCTCGCCGGGCGGGGCCGCGGGTTCGTGACGAAGGAGGATTGAGACCTGTCATGGACATGGAAAAGGATAATCTGAAGGTCGCGATGGTCGGCGTGGTGGGGCGCACCAATGCCGGCAAGTCCACGATCGTGAACCGCCTCGTCGGCGAGAAGGTGACGATCGTCAGTCCGGTGGAGCAGACCACGCGCAACACGGTGCGCGGCATCGTGGCGGATCCGCGGGGGCAGCTGGTACTGCTGGACACGCCCGGCCTGCACAAGGCCGTGGGTCCGCTTGGAAAGCTCCTCAACGGCATGGCGCGCGCCACGAGCGCCGGGGTGGATGTGCTTTGCGTGGTGTTCGACGCCTCCCACGAGCCGCAGCTCGAGGATGAGGGGTGGATGGCGCGCGTCGCGCGCGAGAGGCCGGCCAAGTGCGTGTTCGTTCTCAACAAGGCGGATCGCAAGCCGTTCTACGAGACGATGTTCCGCGATGCATGGGCGAAGGCCTCGTCCGAGCGGAAGCCTTCGCCTGCGCAGTCCGCCGCCGAGCCCCTGTGGGTGCAGACCTCGGCGACGCGCCCCGGCGGTGCGGACGCGTTGATGGACGCGCTCTTCTCGTTGGCGGAGCCGGGTCCGCTGCTCTTCCCCGAGGACGTTGTAACCGACTACCCGCGCAAGCTCGCGATAGCGGACGTTGTGCGCGAGAAGCTGCTTCAGCGCCTCAGGGGCGAGGTGCCGCACGAGACGGGCGTCGTCGTGCAGGACATTGCGGAGCGCAAGGGACGCTGGGAGGTGGCGGCCACGATCTATGTGAACAGGCCGTCTCAGAAGGCGATAGTGATAGGGCCTAGAGGCAGCCTGATAAAGTCGGCCCGGACATCCGCCGAGACGGAGTTGGCGGATGTGTTCGGGGTGAAGGTGTCTCTGGATCTGTGGGTCAAGGTTGAACCGAACTGGATGAAGAACGGCCGGCTTTTGGCCGAAATGGGATATATGGGGGCTGCCATCTGATGAGAGGGGCGTTGACGAGATTCCGCATTGCGGCTCTGGCGTTGGCGGCAGTCTGCTCCGGCGTTCCGGCGGCGGACGCGCCGAAGCGCGGCGGTATCCTGTCCGGACCGCTGAACGAGCTGGAGATAGTGCGCAAGTCGGTGCGCGATACGATGTGGGATGTCGCGGAGCAGTATGCGAAGCGTGCGGAGAAGGAGCGAGCGCAGGAGCTTGACGCGCGCCGCGCGCAGCTCGAGGCACTGGCCGGGAAGGGCGACTGGGAGGCGGTGTTCGCGAAGGCTGTCGACTGGAACAAGGCCACGCCGCATGAGGCATACCGTTACTGGCAGGCCTACGCGCTTTTTCGGCTGGGGCGTGCCGGCGATGTGGATCGCGTGCTTGACGGAGCCGAGTTCTCCGACCCCGTCTATGTGGTTCTGGCGCTGCGGCTCAAGGCGCGCGCGGCGGAGGCGCTTGGGGATCGCGCCAAGGCAGGTGTGTGCCTGAAGCGTGCGGCGGAGAAGACTGTAGATCAGGCGGAGAAGGCGGACATTCTTCTGGAGCATGCCCGTCTGCTGGCGGCAGGCGGCGCGTCGGCGGAGGCGCTGGACGTCTTGAAGAAGGGCGGTGCGCTTGATGTGCAGGGGGCCGCCGGCGACGCGGCGCGGCTTTATTCGGCTGAGTTGCAGTCTGCCGCCGGCGACGCGGCGTCGGCGGAGAAGACTCTGCGCGGGATACTCGCCGCGGGGGAAGGCGCCTCCGCGCCGGTTTTCGCCGACGCCGCGTGCCTGCTCTCGCAGGAGCTTTGGCGGCGCGGCGCCACGAACGAGGCGCGCACCGTCGCCGCCCAGGCGGTGGTCCGCGCCCCCACTCCGGCGATGCGCCGCAAGGCCGGCTTCCTTCTGGGGTTTCAAGAGTTCACAGATGCGAAGACGCGGGCCGCAGGAATTGCGCGCATTCGTGCCTTGGTGCGGGAATCCCCCGATGACCAGTCCTCCCGTGAGGCTCAGCTCCGTCTTGCGGATTCCCTGCTGGCGGCTGGTCTCCATCGTGACGCCATCGAGGCCTACGACCTCTATTTCAACCTCTTCCCCGCCGCTGTGCTTGATCCGTGTGTGCAGGAGAGCCGCGGCCTGGCCCTTCTGGGAGCGGGTGACCGGACGGGCGCCGCCGGGGTCTTCGCCCTGGCCGCGCAGAAGGCCTCTACAAATACGGTCGTCCGCGCCCGCTGCTTTATGCGCCAGGCAGACGCTCTGGCGGCGGAGGGGCGCTGGGGCGAGGCGGCGTCTGCATATGCCGCCGCGGCCAAGGACCTTCCCGCGTCCACGGCCCGTGACGCCTTGTTCCGCGAGGCGGATGCGCATGATAGGTCCGGAACCCCCGAGAGCGCCTCGAGCATATACTCCCGTCTCGCCGAAACGCCGGACGACCTGGGCGTGGAGGCCGCAATGCGTCTTGCCTCCCGCGCCGTCTCCGCCAGACGTCTCCCCGACGCCATCGCGATGTATACGTCGCTTCTCTCCGCCACCAACCTTTCCGCCGTGGTTCGCTCCCGCGCCCTGGTAGGCCGTGGACGCGCCTACTATCATTCCTACCAGTTCGACAAGGCGTCGGTGGATTTCTCTGCCGCCGTGCCTCTGGCTCCGGACCAGGCGGATCGCATGCGTTTCCTCTCCGCGCTCTGCCTTTACGGAGAGCGCCGCGAGGTGGAGGCTGTGCGCGCGGCTCGCTCGCTCATGGAGGCCACTGCCGACGCGGCGCTGAAGTCGGACATAGGGCTTTGGCTCGCGAAGTACGACTATAACTCAGGCGACTACGCCGCGGCGCAGAAGGCGTTCATGGCGTACGCGTCCGCGAAGAAGTCCGGCGCCCGCGCGGCGGACGCGCTCCTGTGGGCGGCGCGCTGCGCTCTGGCGCGCAACGACTTCACGAACGCCGTGGCCACGGCGGCGGAGTCGGTTACGGCCGCCCCCGCCGCGGAGTCGGCCGCCGCCGCGCGTCTTGTCCAGGCCGAGGCGCTCATGGAGCTTGCGCGCTTTGACGACGCCGTGCTGATGCTCGACGAGGCCCTCGCGGCCCCGCATTCCGAGCTTCTTGCCCGCCGCGCCGAGATGCTTCGCGCCGACGCGCTCTTCGCCCGCGGGGCGGATAACGCCGCGCGCTATGCCGAGGCACTCGCCGCATACCGCGCCATACTCGCCAACGGTGCTACGCCGCCGGGGTTCATGATAGAGGCCGGTTTCAAGGCCGGACGGGCCCTTGAGAAGATGGGGGGGGAGGAGAATCTTGCGGAGGCCGCCACGCTCTACTATGTGAATGTGGTGCAGGCGTTCAGGACCTTCCGCGAGAAGGGGAAATGGCTTGACGAGGCGGCGTGCGCGTTCTTCGTGCGGGCGGCGTTCTCGCTTGTGGACTACAAGGTGGCGCGCGGCGACCTTCAGGCAGCCGCGCAGGTTCTTAAGGAGGTGGTGGCGTCGGGGATACCCGCCGCCGCCGAGGCGCAGAAGCGCCTGAAACGTCTCAAAGAGAGAGGAAACGTGAGATGAACGCATGGGCAGCGGCGGGTGGACCCGTTCTTTTGATTCTGCTTGCGCTGGGCGTGTGCGCGGTGGTGCTGTTCGCCACGCGTCTGATAATGCTCAGGCGCGCGCATGTGGACTATGCGGACTTCGTGCGCGGCGTCGCGAACGTGCTCTCGCAGAACAACGCGGACGAGGCGCTTGCGATATGCGACGAGACCCCTGTTCCCGTCTCGCGCGTGGTAGCCGCCGCCGTGCGCCACCGTTCCGGCTCCTCGCGCGCGCTGCGTGAGGCTGTGGACGCGACGGGGCGGGCCGAGGTGGGCCGTCTTGAACGCCGTCTGGCCGCGCTTGCGGTGATCGCGCAGATCGCCCCCCTGCTGGGTCTGTTCGGAACGGTGCTTGGCATGATCCGCACCGTACTGGCGCTTGATTCGTCGGGGCCGATAGTGCGGGCCGACCTTGTGGGCGGCCTCCTGCAGGCGCTTGTGGCCACGGCCGCCGGACTCGTTGTGGCCGTGCCGTCTCATGTGATGTACGTCATGCTCCGCACGCGCGTAGACAGGCTGATAGTCGAGGTCGAGGCGGCGGCCGGCGAGATTCTCGCCACTCTGGCCGAACAGGCCGCCCAGGCGCGCGCTGCGCGGGAGGCAGCGACGTGACGGAGGGTGCAGAGGGGAAGTGGCGGTGGCGCACCGCCTCGGACGCGGGCGTGTGGGCGCACGGCGCGAAGTGGGCGCGTCCGCTCTCCGCGGCGGCGCCGTGGCTGTCGCTGGTGCTGCTGGTGTCGCTGTTCGGAATTGTGTCCAAGGAGGTGACGCTCGGCAGGGGGACGGTGTTCGACCTGCCGGAATCGGCCGCTGCCGATGCCGACGACCCGGGCCTCACCGTGTTCGTGCTGCCCGTGCCCCGCGACGCCGGCGGCGGCGAGGAGACGCTCGTGTTCTTCGACGATGCGCGCTTCGCCCCTGCCGACGCCGCCTCCGCCGCCAATCTCCAGCATCGTCTCTCTGCCCGCGTCTCCGACGCCCGCAGCCGCACTCTTCTTATTCTGGCGGATCGCCGTGTGCCGGCCGGTGACCTCATGAAGCTCATGGCTCTCGCCAGAAAGGCCGGTCTCAGACATGTCCAGGTCGCGGAAAGGCGTGAGTGATGAGATTGGGACTCCAGGTGCTCGTGCTCGTGGCAGTCACAGTGTTCCTTGCGCTGCAGATACCGCGCAAGGCGCTCTTCCCGCACGCCAGAAAGGGGCGCCCGCGTCCTATGCCCTATGCCGCATACGTGGAGCTGGGTAAGGAGGAATACGCCGACCGCATGAAGCTCGCGCGCATGGCATGGCAGGTGCGCGCCCGAGCTGCGGGGCGTCTGGACCTTGAGGACGGGACCCCGCTCGTCGAGGAGGCGTTTTCGCCGCCTGCGCCGTCCCTCGGCTTTCCGTCCGCACCGCCTTTGGCCGGTGTGTCGGCGGAACCGCCGACGGTCTCGTCGCTCGCGCCGCCGTCGGTGGCCGCGCCGGACTCCGACGAGCTGCCGCCGCCTGAGGACCGTCGCCGCGACGCGCTCCTCGACCTGTCTTCTTTCGAAACATTAAGTGAAAAGGAAACGACGAAATGACAGAAAAGCAAGTCCTCAAATACTTCGCGGAGACAGGCGCCCTGCTCTCGGGCCACTTCGAGCTCCGCTCCAAGCTCCACTCCGACCGCTACTTCCAGTGCGCCAACGTGCTGCGGTATCCCCGCATAGCGGAAAAGCTCTGCCGCGAGGTGACGCGGCGCGCAGTGAAGAGCGGCAGGCTCGGCAAACGCATCGACGGCGTGATCTCCCCCGCCGTGGGCGGCATTCTCGTCGGGCACGAGGTGGCGCGCGAGCTGAATGTCAAATGCGTGTTCGCGGAGAAGGTGCAGGACGGCGACAAGAGGGACGCCGCCGGCCAGCCCGTGACAAAGCTGGCCATGCGCCGCTTCGCCATCAAGAAGGGCGAGCGCTACGTGGTGGCGGAGGACGTCGTCACGAAGGGCGGCCGCGTGCAGGAGACCATCGACCTCGTAAAGGCCGCCGGAGCGAGCGTGGCCGGCGTCGTGGTGCTGGTGGACCGTAGCGCTGGCAAGGTCAAGTTCGGCCGCGTACCGCTTTTCTCGCTCATGCAGATGACGCCCACCACGTGGGCCCCGGCGGAGTGCCCGCTCTGCGCTGCCGGGTCTAGGCCCGTCCATCCCGGTTCGTGACGCCTTTCTAGGCGGCGCGGAATTATGATATAATGTTGCCATGATAAACTTCACGCCCACTCAGAAGAAAATGGTGGCGGCGGGGCTAACGGTTCTGTCGCTGGCTGTGGTTCTCGTATTCACGCTCTGCATAGGCTGGGCCGTCCTGAAGTTCCTGGACATCGCCTCGCCGGCGCTCACGCCGGTGATAATGGGTGTGTTTCTCGCGCTGTTCTTCAAGCCCTACTACGGCTATCTGCTCGCGCGCGTGCGCAATCCCACGCTGGCCCTGGTGCTGATGCTGTCCTCGGTCGTGCTGCCGCTGGTGCTCGTGTGCTGGTTCGGCGGGACGTTCGTGCTAGACCAGGTCGTGAACCTCGTGAAGTCCGCGCCGACCATCGTGTCGCGCTTCAGCGCGTGGGTCAACGTGCAGCTCCCGCAGGCGCAGGGTTTCTTCGCCTCGCTCGGCGTCCCCGCCGAGCAGATGAAGTTCTTCACGGATCCCGCGGCGTTCTCGCACGAGCTGATCGCGCAGATCGCAGGAGCCTATGGAGTCTCGGCCGTGAAGGCGGGGGTGGGGGCGCTCAAATACCTCTCCACCATCGGCACATTCCTTCTGTCTCTGCTTTTCTTCGTGTTCTTCCTAATGCGGCCGGACGTGCGCGGAGCGGACTGCGTTCGCCACCTGCCGTTCCTTAAGGAGGAGACGCGTGCCTTCGTGGCCGAGCAGATAGACTCGTTCATCGGCATCCTCGTGAGCTTCTTCCAGCGCCAGGTGCTGATCTGCCTCGTGGAGGGCCTGCTCTACGGACTGGGCTTCCTGCTCGTGGGTCTGCCCTACGGGTTTGTTCTCGGATTCTTGCTCGGAGCTCTCAACCTCGTACCGCTTTTCGGGACGATTGTGATCCTGCCGCTCGCTCTGCCCATCGCGTTCTTCGGCGACGGGGGTTCGCTTCTTCGCCTCATCGGCGTCTCGGGCGTGTGGGTCACCGGACAGCTCCTTGACGGCTACCTCATAACGCCCACCATCCAAGGCGACAAGACGGGCCTGGGATTCGCGGGCGTGATCTTCTCCTTCCTCTTCTGGGGCGTGATCTTCCACTCGCTTCTGGGGCTTCTCCTCGCCATCCCGCTCTCGGCGTTCTGCACTGTGCTCTGGCGCGCGATCAAGGCGAAGTACATCAGGGAGGTGATATGAGAAGACGCTCGTTTCTGCGGGCGTTCGCCGCCGCAAGTGTGTCGTCGGCGGCTTTCCGCGCATGGTGCGCGGCGCACGGCGCCGACTTCGACTTCGCGTCCGCCTCGTCCGCCTGCGGGTGGGACCCCGCCGCAAAGGACGCCTTCTACTTCCTCCATGCCTCCGACCTTCACATGACGGAGAACCCCGACTGGGACCGCGGCGCTCTGCAGATGAAGGACAAGTTCATGGGACGCTGCTTCATCGACGAGATCAACGCCATGAATTCGCTCCCGGCGAAGCCCTCCATGCTCTTTCTCACCGGCGACCTCACCAGCCATGTGACGATGGACCAGCGCACATGGCCACGCGCCGAGAAGAAGTGGGCGCACTACAGGAAGTACGTGACCGACCGTCTTGCGGTTCCGTGGCGCCAGTTCATCGGCAACAACGACTGCGCCTCGGTTCCGTATCTCAAGGTGTTCGAAGACCAGCCGCTCTACTGGTCCGTGGAGAAGGGGGGCATCTGCTTCGTCGGTCTGCACGGCTACGACAAGTGGCGGCCGGAGAACACCAACCACGCCGGAATCCTCTACGGCGCGGAGCAGCTGGCCTGGCTGCGTGGCGTGGTGGAGAAGACTTCCGCCCGCACGCTGGTCGTCCTCACACACGAGCCGCTGAAGGACGGCGATTCGCACTGCGCCCGGGCGCAGCTCGCGCCGATCCTCGACCTCTTCCGCGGCGAGGAGGTGTGGAATGTGTGTGGACACAACCACGCCAACATCAACGCGCTCATCAAGATCGGCCGCCGCGACGTGCGCTCCGTCGAGACCATGACGCCCGTCGGACAGGGTTTCGTGATCGGCGACGGCGGTTTCCGGGTCTTCTTCTGCCGAGAGGGGAAGATATGCGGCACGTCCCTTAGATGGCTCACGCCTGCGGGAGAGCCCATAGGCTATGCGCCAGACCGTGTCGCGCTTTCTCCTCGCCGTATGCGGCTTCTGGAGGAGTCTCTGCCGCCCGACGCCCTCGCCTCTGCGCTCGTGGGACGTGATCCGTTCAACATCGCCGGCAGCGAGAAGGTGCAGGACAGGATCGCCGACTACTACATCAGCCGACCGGGAAGAGACGGGAGATTCGGGCGTCTAGTCTGGACTGTGCCTCGGCGTGTGGCCGGACGCAAAGTCTCGACCGTGCAGATCATGTGCGGTTCCATAGCAGGCCATGTGGGCGTGTCCGCCGACGGTAGGGAATGGCGGCTCAATCCGGTGGACTGGTCGCGCGGCGGCGCCCGGCGGGTCATTGAAGTGCCTGATGGCCTGGAAGGGGAGAAGATGTGGCTTTCGCTCTCGAACGAGTCGCGCCACGAGTGCAAGTTCTTCGGTTATTCGCTGCTTGGATGAATCTGAAATTTCGTATTTGCCCCCTTGCGCTTCGGGTCAGAATTTAGTAAAATATCATCACTGTCTCAACCAAAAGGAGAATGAAAAATGGCAGGTAAGCTTGAAGATCGCGTGAAAGAGATCATCGTCGACCAGCTCGGCGTCAATGCGGAGCAGGTCACGCCCGAAGCGTCGTTTATTGACGATCTCGGGGCTGACTCCCTTGACTCGGTCGAATTGATTATGGCTTTTGAAGAGGAGTTTGGCGCGGCGATTCCAGAGGAGGATGCCGAGAAGCTCACGACTGTCGGCAAGGTCGTTGACTACCTCAAGGCAAAGGGGTATGGTGACGACGGCGAGTCCGCTCAGGCCCAGTAAGCTCAAATAAGGATTGTGCACGAAGTGGCGCAGTGTGCCGTTTTGGCACACTGTGTCGCTTGTTTTTTTTTGGGAACGTTGGTAAGACAATTAGGAGGATGAGACAATAGGAAGTCCGCAATGGGGTCAGACCCCAGGGGGTATTGTTTGATTGTAGGATTGTGAGATTGTTTGATTGTTTGATTCGCACAATCTCCCAATCTCCCAATCCTACAATCACCCAATCTCACAATCTCACAATCCTACAATCTTACAATCTCACAATCCTACAATCTTACAATCTCACAATCCTACAATCTTACAATCACCCAATCCTACAATCTTACAATCACCCAATCTCCCAATCTCTCAATCCTTCAATCACCCAATCTCACAATCTCACAATCCCACAATCCCAAAGGCTGTGGTTTGGCATGGGTTTTGCAATTCAAGGGCGGAGGAACAGATATGAATGCAGAAAAATACACAACCAAGGTCCGTGAAGGACTTGAAACGGCGCAGAATGTCGCCAGACGTCATGGACAGCAGCAGATAGACGTAGAGCATGTCCTTTTCGCCTTCCTTAAGGATTCTCAAGGGCTTGTACCGGGGCTATTCGCCAAGATGGGCGCGGGGACCGCGCCTTTGACGGCGCGTCTGGAGCAGTCCATCGACGCCAAGCCGCGTCTTTCCGGCAATGTGGAGATGGACAAGATCTACATCTCCTCGGAACTCGCCAACGTCTTCGTCCGCGCCGAGGACGCGGCGAAGGAGATGAAGGACGAATATGTCTCTGTGGAGCATGTGGTGCTGGCCGTTCTGAAGGCCCCAGATTCGCCATGCGCCAGGCTGCTCAAGGACGCCGGGGTGGACGAGAAGGGATTCCTTGCGGCTCTGCGCGCCGTGCGCGGCAACCAGCGCGTGACGTCCGCCGACCCCGAGCAGCAGTTCGAGGCGTTGAAGAAATACGGCTCCGACCTGGTGGAGATGGCTCGGCAGGGCAAGCTTGATCCGGTGATCGGGCGCGATACCGAGATCCGCGACGTGATCCGCATCCTTTCGCGCAAGACGAAGAACAACCCTGTCCTGATCGGTGAACCCGGCGTGGGCAAGACGGCCATAGTCGAGGGGCTGGCCCAGCGCATCGTCCGCGGCGACGTGCCGGAGGGGCTCAAGGGACGCACTGTCTTCTCGCTGGACATGACGGCGCTCATGGCCGGCGCGCAGTATCGTGGCCAGTTCGAGGAGCGCCTCAAGGCCGTTCTCAACGAGATCCGGTCCGCGAACGGGCGCATAATCCTGTTCATAGACGAGATCCACACCATAGTCGGCGCCGGCAAGACGGAGGGCTCTACAGACGCCGGCAACATGCTGAAGCCCATGCTTGCGCGCGGCGAACTGCACTGCGTTGGCGCCACCACCCTCGACGAATACCGCAAATACATGGAGAAGGACGCCGCGCTTGAGCGCCGTTTCCAGCCGGTGCACGTGGATCCGCCCACGGAGGAGGACGCAGTCTCGATTCTGCGCGGACTGAAGGAACGCTTCGAGAAGTACCACAACGTCCACATCCGCGACGAGGCGATCGTCTCCGCGGTCACGCTCTCCTCCCGCTACATCCAGGACCGCTTCCTGCCCGACAAGGCGATAGACCTTCTGGACGAGGCCTGCGCATCCATACGCACGGAGATGGACTCCTGCCCCGCGGAGCTCGACCAGCTCACTCGCCAGGTCCGCCGCCTTGAGATCGAGGAGATCGCACTCGCTAAGGAGAAGGACGACGCCTCGAAAAAGCGCCTGGAGGATCTTCGCAGGGAGCTTGCGGACGCCAAGGCGAAGGCGGACGCCCTCACCGCGCGCTGGAAGAACGAGAAGGACGCGCTGGAGGACGTGAAGCGCGTGCGCGCGGATCTCGACGCGGCCCGCAACCAGTTCGAGGCGGCGGTCCGCCAAGGCGACTACGAGAGCGCGGCGCGTCTTGAGCACGGCGTGATACCGGATCTCGAGAAGAAGCTCAAGGAGCACGAGTCTGAAATACGGAACACCGGCGACGGGGATGCGCTCCTGCGCGAGGAGGTCACGGCGGACGAGATCGCGCAGGTCGTCTCCCGCTGGGCGGGCGTGCCTGTCGCGAAGCTTCTTGAAAGCGAGCGCGAGAAGCTGCTGAGGCTGTCCGACATCCTGCATGAACGGGTCGTCGGCCAGGACGAGGCCGTCGATGCTGTGGCGGATTCCGTCCTCCGTTCCCGCGCCGGCGTGAAGAACCGCCAGCGTCCTGTCGGGGCCTTCCTCTTTCTTGGCCCCACGGGCGTGGGCAAGACGGAGCTTGCGAAGGCGCTTGCGGCCGAGCTCTTCGACGACGAGGCGAGCATGGTGCGCATCGACATGTCCGAGTACATGGAGAAGTTCTCGGTCTCCCGGCTCGTTGGCGCGCCACCCGGATACGTGGGATACGACGAGGGTGGGCAGCTCACAGAGGCCGTTCGCCGCAAACCATACTCCGTGGTGCTTCTCGACGAGATCGAGAAGGCCCACCCCGACGTCTTCAACCTGCTTCTTCAGGTGCTGGACGACGGACGCCTGACGGACTCCCACGGCCGCACGGTCTCCTTCAAGAACTCCGTGGTGATCATGACCTCAAACGCTCCGCGCGAGTCGCTGAAGGCCATCTTCCGCCCTGAGTTCCTCAACCGCCTGGACGAGATACTCGAGTTCAAATCGCTTTCCGAGGAGCAGATCCGCGCCATCGTCAAGCTCCAGCTCAAAGACTTCGCGAAGCGTCTCGCCGAGCAGAACGTCTCCTTCGAGATAGACGACGCCGCGCTCGACGTGCTCGCCCGCGACGGCTACGATCCCGCCTACGGCGCCCGCCCCGTGAAGCGCGCCATCCAGCGCGACCTCGAGACACCCGCCGCGCGCGCCCTCGTGGCGGGCAAGTATCCGCCCGGAAGCACGCTCAAGGCGTCCGCCGAAGGAGGAACGGTGGTCCTGCGCTGAAATGTCCCCCGCTAATGCGCGGATTTTGATATACTATTCTGCCTATGGAAGACAGTCCACTATCGCACGTGCGTAACATCGGCATCGTCGCCCATATCGACGCGGGCAAGACGACGACGACGGAGCGCATACTATACTACACAGGCAAGATCCACGCGATCGGCGAAGTCCACGAGGGCGACACCACCACCGATTGGATGGTGCAGGAGCGCGAACGCGGCATCACGATCACCTCCGCCGCGATCACATGCGAGTGGAAGGGCTGCACGATAAACCTGATCGACACGCCCGGACACGTCGACTTCACGATGGAGGTGGAGCGCTCACTCAGGGTTCTTGACGGGGCGGTCGGCGTGTTCTGCGCCGTGGGCGGGGTGCAGCCGCAGTCCGAGACGGTGTGGCGCCAGGCAGATCGCTACGCCGTGCCGCGCCTCGCGTTCGTCAACAAGATGGACCGCATGGGCGCGGACTTCCAGCGCGTCGTGGACGAGATGCGCGGCAAGCTGCACGCGAACGCGGTCCCGGTGGAGCTGCCGATCGGCAGGGAAGATTCGTTCAAGGGCGTGATCGACCTCGTGGAGATGAAGTCGATCGTCTTCGACGAGGAGTCCTTGGGGGCGAAGTTCACGGTCTCCGACGTGCCGCCTGAGCTGAAGGACGAGGCGGAGCTCGCGCGCGCCGAGCTCTGCGAGAAGGTGGCGGACCTCGACGAGGGGGTGATGGAGGCCTATCTCGAGAACGGCGATCTCACGGTCGAGGAGCTTCGCCCCGCGATCCGCCGCCTCGTGGTCTCGAACCAGCTTGTGCCGGTCTTCTGCGGCACGTCTCTGCGCGACAAGGGCGTGCAGCCGCTTCTCGACGGCGTGGCGTGGTACCTGCCGAGCCCGCTCGACCGCCCGCCCACCCCCGCTACGGACCTCAAGAGCGGCGAGAAGGTGACGCGCAAGGCGGACGAGAAGGAGCTTCTCTCCGCGCTCGTCTTCAAGATCGCCACGGATCCCTATGTGGGCAAGCTCTACTTCGTGCGCGTCTACTCGGGGGTGATCAGGCGCGGCGCGAATGTGTTCAACCCCAGAACCCGTAAGCGGGAGCGTCCGCTCAAGATCGTGCGCCTCTTCGCCGACCAGCAGATCGAGACGGACCATCTTTCCGCCGGCGACATCGGCGCGATAGTGGGCCTGAAGGAGTGCACTACGGGCGACACCCTTTGCGCCGAGATGAAGCCTTGCTATCTGGAGAGGATCACCGCTCCGCAGCCGGTCATGTTCCTCGCGGTGGAGCCGAAGAGCGGGGCGGACAAGGACAAGCTCGTCGACTCCATGAACCAGCTTGCCGCTGAAGACCCCACATGCCAGGTGCGCCAGGACGAGGAGACGGGGCAGACAATCCTCTCCGGAATGGGTGAGCTGCATCTGGAGATACTGGTGGACCGTCTGAAGCGCGAGTTCAAGGTGGCCGCGAACGTGGGCAAGCCGATGGTGAGCTATCTCGAGACGGTGACGACCGCGGCGGTAAAGGATTTCATGTTCGACCGCGAGCTGGGCGGCAAGCGCCACGCCGTCGGTCTCACGGTGGAGGTGAAGCCTCTCGAGCGCGGCAAGGGGCACGTCGTGGCGATGGGCCGCGACGCCAAGATGTCGTTGCCGGACCCGAAGCTTGAGGACGTGATTCTGCAGAGTCTCGAGGACGGCGTGGCAACGGGCGTGCTTGCGCGCTATCCGATGACCGACCTCGAGGTGACGGTGACGCGCGTGGAGGTCGTAGATCCGGAGGTGTCGGACGAAGTGGCCTTCCGCGGCGCGGCCGTGATGGGTTTCCGCGAGGCCGCCGAGGCCGCGGCGCCCGAGTTCCTGGAGCCGATAATGAAGCTCGAGATATCGACGCCGCCCGAGTCGGTGGGTGAGGTCCTGGGCGATCTGAACGCGCGGCGCGGCACTGTCCTGGATATGGAGCAGCGCGGCGACATGCAGATAGTGCACGCCCGTGTGCCAATGGCGCAGATGTTCGGATACGCCACGGCCATCCGTTCGCTCACCAAGGGCAGAGCGTCTTATTCAATGGAGCCGAGCGATTTCGCGCTCGTGCCCCGCAACGTGCGCGAGGAGCTGCTCGCGCGATGAACAGTCAATCTGAGGAAATGCCAGATGAACGAAGAAGAGAAGACAGAATCGACTGAAGCGGCGGAGACTCCCGAAACGCCGGAGACCGGATCTGCGGAGCCGGAGGCGTCCCAGGCAGACGCTGCGGAAGCTGAGGCGCCAGAATCCGAGGTGCCCGAAGCTCCTGCTGCAGATACGGAAGCGCCGTCCGAAGAGCCTTCGTCCGGCCAGCAAGACGAAGGTCCTGCCGCCGGTCCGGACTGGAAGGAGATGTATGCGCGCATGCGCGCCGATTACGACAACTTCCGCAAGCGCACTGAGCGCGATCGCGACGACCTTGCCAAGTTCGCCGCCGCCGACGTCCTCAAGGGAGTGCTCTCCACGGTCGACGACCTCGCCCGCGCGCTTGACGGCGCCAAGGACAAGAAGGACGATCCTTTCGTCTCCGGCGTACAGCTGGTTTACGACGGCCTTTTGAAGACTCTTGCCGACCACGGCGCCACGCCCCTCGATTCGATGGGCGAGCCTTTCGACGCCAACTACCACGAAGCCCTGGCGACGCTTCCTTCGCCGGACGTGCCGGAGGGCAACGTCATGACCGAGGTGAAGCGCGGGTGGCTGCTCAACGGGAAGCTGCTCCGTGCGGCGCAGGTCGTGGTATCTGCGGGAGCTGCTAAGGAATAGCGTCTTTTGCCGATGAACATGTGGAGTTGATCAGACAATGGCAGACAAACGCGACTACTACGAGGTTCTGGGCGTGGCGAAGGACGCCACGGCGGACCAGATAAAGAGCGCCTACCGCAAGCTGGCGATGAAGTACCATCCTGACCGCAATCCGGGCGACAAGGCGGCAGAGGAGAAGTTCAAGGAGGCCGCCGAGGCGTACGACGTCCTTCACGACCCCGAGAAACGTCAGCGATACGACCAGTTCGGACACCAGGCCTTCGAGGGCGCCGGCGGCGGATACGGCGCCGGCGGAATGAGCATGGACGACATCTTCTCCATGTTCGGCGACCTCTTCGGAGGGCGCGCCGGCGGCGGATTCGGCGGATTCGACGAGTTCTTCGGCGGCGGACGTCGCCGCCGCGCCGATCCCAACGCCCCGCAGCGCGGCGACGACATGACCATGCGCCTCGACATCGACTTCGACGAGGCCCTGTTCGGCAGCGAGCGCACCATCGACCTTGATCTGCCCGACCAGTGTCCGGAGTGCGGCGGCACAGGCGCCGCAAAGGGCTCTCACCGCGTCACCTGCTCCACATGCGGCGGCCACGGACAGGTCGTGGCCGGCGGTGGGTTCTTCCAGCTCCGCCAGACGTGTCCCAAATGCGGCGGCGCCGGCACGGTTGTGGAGAAGCCATGCCCAAGATGCCGCGGCGAGGGGCAGGTCAACACGCGTCGTTCGCTTTCGCTGCGCATACCGAAGGGAGTTGACACTGGCTCGCGTCTGCGCATCTCCGGCAAGGGCGCCGGCGGTCTTCGTGGAGGAGAGCCGGGAGACCTCTATGTGCTTCTGAACGTGCGAGAGTCTCCGATTTTCATCCGCGACGGCGTTGATCTGGCCGTTGACGTGCCCGTCTCTCCGGTTCTGGCCGCTCTTGGCGGCGAAGTGGACGTTCCCACGCCGGACGGCACTGCGACTCTCAAGCTGTCGCCGGGGACTCCGAACGGGAAACTCCTGCGCCTGCGCGGGAAGGGTGTGCCGTCCATTCGCGGCGGCGCCGCAGGTGACCTCGTGGCGCGCATAGTCTTCGAGGTGCCGCAGCGTCTCTCTTCCAGGCAGCGTGCGCTTCTCGAAGATCTCGCCAAGTCGTTTGAGCCGGCGAACTTTCCGGAGGCGAAGGATTTCTCGGAAAAGGTAAAGACCTTCTACGCCCACAAGGACAAGCTCGCTGGAAAATAGAAAAACCCCGTTTTTACAGGGGTTTTTGAGTGGTTGTGGGAGGTGGATTCGAACCACCGAAGGCGTAAGCCAGCAGATTTACAGTCTGCCCTCGTTGACCGCTTGAGTATCCCACAATTGGTGCTCGGGGCGGGACTCGAACCCGCAAGGATCTCTCCACATGCACCTCAAGCATGCGTGTCTGCCAATTTCACCACCCGAGCATGGTCGTGAAAACGGCGAATATGATATCATATCGGCGGGTTGCGCGCAAGGGGGAATTTTGCTAAAATTCCCCTCTACATGCTAGAGGCAAAAAACATTTCCTTCGCCTACGCCGGCTCGGCCGTGTTCTCGGCAGCCTCGTTCGCCGTGAGGCCAGGCGAGACCGTGGCGCTCGTCGGGGCGAACGGAGCGGGCAAGACCACGCTACTGCGCGTTCTCGCCGGGCTTCTCATGCCGTGTACAGGCCACATATACGCGGACGGCTCGGACATCTTCTCCCATCCACTGCGCTACAGGCGCATACTCGGGTATCTTCCAGAGACGGCTCCTGTCGAGCCGGGACTCACCGTGAAGCAGTATCTTCGCTACAGGGCGAGTCTGAAGGGCGAGCAGCCGCGCCGTCTGCGCCATCGCGTGGACGAGGCTATGGAGACGTGCGGACTGAGTGGTGCGGCAGATGTCCTGACCGACCTGCTCTCGGCCGGGCAGCGCAAGCGCGTGGCGCTTGCCGACGCGTTGATTTTGCGGCCTAGGGTCCTTCTTCTCGACGACGTGCTGGCCGGGCTGGACGTGAAGACGCGCGCGGCGTTGGCCGCGACGCTCTCGGCGTCGACGTCTTTTGCGTCGGTGATCGCCGCCGGGCACGAGCTTGCGGATCTAGGTCGCTTCGCTAAAAGGTTCTTCGTGCTGAAAGACGGAGTCCTGTACGAGGCCGCCGACGCGGCGGCGGCCGGAAAGGCGCTTGCATGAGCCCGGTGCGCGTGATGTTCGCCCGCACGCTCGGGCGGTCGTTCGGCGGTTTCTCGACGATGGGGGCTGCGGCGGCGTTCGTGTCCGCTGCGTCGGCTTCCTTTCTGGCCGCAGTTGCGCGCGGGGGGGCGTCTCCCGTGGCGGCGCTTTGGGCGGTGGCGGCGGTGCCGTGGCTGCAGGCGCTGGCTGTGTTTGCAACGATGCGTCTGATCGCGGAGGACAGGCTTTCCGGGCGCATTGACTTGATCCTCACGGCGCCTGTGCGCGAACTGAGCGTGGTGTTGGGCAAGTTTCTCGGTGCATGGACGGTTTCGGCGGCGTCGCTTCTCGTGTACCTGGCGGTCCCGGTACTTCTGCTCCCGCATTTCGCGCCTACGTTCTCCCCGATGCCTCGCATAGTGGAGTTCCTGCCGGCATTGACTGCTCTGCTTGTCCAGGCTGCACTATGGAACGCTGCGGGTGTTCTGGCGAGCGCTTGCTGCCGCCAGCCCGCGGCAGCGGCGGCTGTCGCGCTTGCGACCATCATGGCGCTTCCGTGGGCTGCATGGCGGGCTGCGCTCGCGTTCAGTCCTACGCTGCGTGCGGTGTTCCCAGATCATCCGTTCCTCTCGAACGCATACGACCTCGCGACTGGATTGGTGTCGCTTGACGTCATGTCGTTCTATCTGTCGTTTACGGTCGTGGTCTTGTTCGCGGCGGGTAAGGCCATTGCTTTCGGGCGCATGGCGGGGACGGGGGCGAGAACGCTGCGCGTCTCAACGGTGGTTGCCGTGGCGCTGGCTTTTCTGTTCGCGACGCTTCTTTGCGCGTGCGCGTGGCGCGCGGACGTGTCGGTGAATCTGTCGTCGTTGCTGACGCGGTCGGATGACGTGTCAGCCCGTACCCGGCAGCTGCTCTCCTCCATTGACGGCGAGACGCGCGTCACGTGTTTCCTTTCTGCGCGCTCGCCTGCCTTTCGCAGCACAAGGCGCCTGCTGAAGAGCCTTGCCGCCGTCGCCGCCGAGCAGAACGGCGCGCGGTTGGTGGTGGACGCCGTGGATCCGCGCTGGGACCTCGCCGCCGCGGCGCGTCTTGTGCGCGAAGGCGTGGCGGAGGGCACGCTCGTGTTCCAGCGCGGACGACGCCGTGTGGCCATACCGGCAGCCGACGCCGACGAGGCCGCATGCGCCTCGGCGCTGCTGCGCCTGGCTCTGCCCGCCCGCCGAGAGACCGTGTACTGGACGCGTGGCCACGGCGAAACGCCGCTCGACTCCCATGACACCGTCTACGGAATGAGCGACTTCGCCCGCGACCTCCGTCGTGACGGCTACGACCTCAAGCCGCTCGACGTCTCCGCCGCTCCGTCGCTGCCGGCCGACTGCGCTCTTCTTGTGGTGGCCGGCGCGCGTGAGGCGTTTTCGCGAGACGAGCTTGGCCGCGTGGACGGCTATCTGCGCCACGGCGGGCGCATGCTCGTCCTCACCGCCGGCAGCGCCAACGCCGGCGTGGGCTCCCTGCTTGCTCGCTGGGGATTGAAGATACTTCCGTTCACTGCCGTCTCTCCGCGCACGGTGGGCGGAGCGGACATTGCGGTCACAGACCTTGGCGATCATGTGATAACGCGCCCATTGTCCGGCACCACGCTTCTCTTCGGCGCCGCAGCGCCGCTCGGCGAGGCTTTGGCGGAGGGATCGTCGGAGAAGGACAACGTGAAGTTCACGCCGCTTGCGCGCACAGACGCGCGGGCGTGGGGCGAGACCGACGCGTCTGTAATGCCCTGGACATATGACGCCGAGACGGAGCCGTCCGGCCCGCTCGTTCTCGCCGCGGCGCTGGAGCGCGGCGCCAACGCGGGCGCGAACCTCGCCTTCCGTCCCACGCGCATCGTCGTGGTTGGGGACGCCGCGTTCGCCCTCAACGGAACGCTCGCTTCGCGCGCCAACGCCAATCGCGACTTCCTGCTGAACGCCTTCGCCTGGCTGGCCGGGCTTGACGCCTCCACGCCCTCGGGCACGCCCGGCAACGTGATCGTGTCTGGCCTGGAGCGGCCGGGCTGGCTGCGCCTGGGTGCCGCCGCATGTCTGATGCTTCCGATGCTGCCGCTGGTCCTTGCCGTCCTGATCCGTCTGCGTCGCAGACGCGTTCCTTCGCGCGCGCCGAAGAAGGAGGGTGAATGAGCAACCGCAGAGCCATACTCTTTTTCCTCTTCGGTTCGCTGGCGCTGGCGGTGGTGTTGTGGATGTTTTCATACCGCGCCGCCGCAGTGGCGACGGTGAGGACGCGTTCGACGCTCTCCGGGTTCGATCCCGCGCACGTCACAAGACTCGAAGTGAAGCCCGTGGGTTCGTCCTCTGGCCCTGAAGTCGCCATCGAGAGGAGCGGCGACGCCTGGCGGATCGTGTCTCCGTTCTCCGCCGAGACGGATCCAGCCGCAGTTTCGCGCCTGCTCGACGCAGTCACGCTCTCCCCTGTCGCCGACATGCTTTCGCTTGACGATCTCCGCAGCCTGGGGCACAGCCTGGCGGACTTCGGCCTCGCGCCGGCGCGGATGTCGGTGGAGATCACCGCTGGCACGAAGCGCGAGCGGCTGCTTCTGGGCGGCGACACGCCGTCTGGAAGCGAGATATACGCACGTTCTGAGGAGCTCCGCAATGTCTTCACGGTCTCGGCCGACGTGTTCCGCCTTGTGAGCGCGGGCCCCGACTCGCTTCGCAGACTTTCGCTTGTGGCGGGTGCCGCGGCGGACGTCGTGGGCCTTGAATTCAGAATCCCCGACAAGCCGTTCGTCAAGCTTGCCCGCGAAAACAATGTGTGGCGGCTTCTCCTTCCCGCTCCGGCGCCGGCGGACGCAAAGACGGCTGACGCCCTCGTGGAGCGTCTTGTCTCGTCGCGCGTCAGCCATTTCGTCTGGCCGTCGGCCGCTTCCGGCGCCGTCGCCGCCGACTCCAAGCCGCGCGCCGATCTTCTTGCCTCCTACGGCCTGGACCCCGCATCCCCGACGGCGTTCACCGCCACTGTGCGCCGGGCTCCGGACGCGGCGGACCAGATAGTGTTCGGCAAGCCCGCCGGCACAAACCTCGTCTACGCGCTCGTCCAAAACGGCGGCGCCGTGGTGGCTGTGGATTCGTCACTTGCCGACTTCTGCCGCGTAGGCGAGGCTGGTCTGCGCGACACGCGCCTCTTCCCGTGCGCGGCGGCCGACGTGAGCTCGGTCACGATCACGGCCCCGGACGCCGTCATATACCGTCTTGTTCAGGACAAGGACCGCGTCTGGCGTCTGGACACGCCCGTGAACGCCCCCGCCGATCCGTCTGCGGCGTCCTGGCTCGTCGAGTGCGTGCTTCGCCTTCGGCAGGCAGACCTCGCGGAGAAGGGGGTTGGCGTGGCTGTGTCCACTGCTTCGACCAACATGCCCGCGTTTTCGGTGGCCACGCCCGAATTGACGAAGCCCGGGACTTTTGCGAACCTGCGCGCGAAGACGCTTCTGGAGATAGATCCCGCTGCCGTGCGGAAAATCTCGCTGAGGACCGCGTCCGGCGTGACGGCTGTGGAGTGGGACGCCGAGAGGGGTGCGTGGAACCTCATGCCGTCCACGGACGGCGATGCGCCGCCAAAGCCGCCTGCGGGAGCTGTGAACGAGGCGGCTGTGAAGCGTCTGCTCACCGCCCTGGCGCGCGTCGACGCGGGGAGCGTGGAGACACTCTCCGCCACGGCGGGGGATTTCACCCGGTGCGGCCTCGACAAGCCTGCGTTCGTGGTGGCCGTCGATCTCGCGGGGGAGAAGACGGTCCATCGCGAGATAGTGATCGGCGGCGCCGCCTCGGGCGGCGGGCGTTTCGCCACGGTGGGTGGCGCAGACGCCGTGTTCGTCGTTCCGCGCACCACGGTGTCCGCCCTCACGGCTTCCCTCACGGAGTGATCGGGAGTAGCGGCGGTGGACGTTCGCAGGGAGACTTGGTTCTCGCAGAGAGAGCAGAGCGCTGGACGTCTTCGCCTGAGGTTCATGTGGTTTGCCTACTCGTGGCTGGGGAAGGGCTTCATCAAGATTCTCTGCGTTCCATTGATGGCGTTCATCTATCCTTTTGCTCGCCCGGCCAAGGCGGCGTTGCGCGAGTATTACACGGTCCTTTCCGCGTTCGCCCGATCGCGCGGCATTTCTCATGCCCCGCGTGCGACGTCATGGACGCTCTTCCGCCATCTTCTCGGCTTTGCATTGTCGCTTGCGGACAAGACGGACGCCTGTTCACTCAAAAAGAACCTCCCGCGCATGACCGTCCGCGCCGACGAAGGGTTCGCCGCTTTCCGCGACTGCGTCGCCGCCGGGCGCGGCGCGTTCCTGGTGGCGTCGCACGTGGGCACCGCCGAGGTGCTGCCGGCTCTTCCCCTTGCGAGGGCGGACATCCCGGGTGTGCCGCACGTGCACGCCTTCCAGCAGATGGGCCACGACGCCGAGTTCACTGAGATCTTCATGCGCAGATTCGACGCCTCTTCGCTGACGCTCCACGCCGTCGAGGACATCGGCGTGGAGACGGCGGTCGAGATGCAGGAGGCGATCGCGCGCGGAGAGCTTGTGATAATGTCCGGCGATCGTGTGAGCGCCGGCTCGGACAAGACGATGGTGCGCCCCTTTCTGGGGGTGGAATGCCTTTGGCCCAAGGGCGTGTTCGTGTTCGCGAGGATGATGGAGGCGCCGGTGTTCTTCGTGACGTGCGTGCGCACTGGCTGGAATTCCTACGAGGCGCATTTCGCCGCCGCGCCGGAGGGGGCGGGCGACGAAGAGCTCCTCGCCGCATACACTGCGTTCCTGGAGCGGGAGGTACTTGACCATCCACTCGAGTGGCATCAGTTCTATCCTTTCTTCTCCCAGAGGGTCTGACCCCGTTCCTCATCATGTTTTGGGACATATTCCCCCTTGTGGACGGCGGATGATTCTGCTATACTTTCCGCCAAGGAGAATACAACAACATGTCAACGCACGCGCGCAAGGCGCACGCACCTGCGGCGAAGAAGCCGCGAATCCTCATTGTGACGCCGGAGATAACGTACTTGCCGGAGGGTATGGGTAACCTGGCGGGCAAGATGAGTGCGAAGGCGGGGGGCATGGCCGACGTTTCGGCCTCCCTCGTGGGCGCGCTGTTTGATCTGGGCGCCGACGTCCATGTGGCTCTGCCCCACTACAGGAGGATGTTCCACGAGGAGACCGGCAAGCTGGTTGCCGAGGAACTGCGTCTGTACAAGAGCCGCATGTCCAACGACCGCATCCATCTGGCGGAAGACCGCTGCTTCTACTATCGCGACAGAGTCTATTCACAGAGCGGGGCAAACCCCAAGCTCGCGCTCGCCTTCCAGCGCGAGGTGATAAACCACATCATCCCCGAGGTGCGGCCGGATCTGATTCACTGTAATGACTGGATGACGGGCCTCATACCCGCCGCCGCTCGCCGCATGGGGATCCCCTGCCTGTTCACCGTTCACAACATCCATACCCACAAGCTCACGCTCGCGGCGGTAGAGGACGCCGGCATAGACGCCGCCGAGTTCTGGCAGAACCTGTACCTCTCCCGTCCTCCGTACAACTACTTCGAATCGCGCGACACCAACCCGGTGGACCTTCAGGCCTCCGGTATCTTCGGCGCGCACTTCATCAACACTGTCTCCCCGACGTTCCTCACCGAGATCGTCAACGGCTGGCACTCGTTCATACCCGACTCCATCCGCGGCGAGATCCGCAACAAGTACCATGCCGGGTGCGCCTACGGCATCCTCAACGCCCCGGACCCCACGGACAACCCCGCCATCGACGAGAAGATACCGATCCGCTACGGTCCCGCAGACCATGTCGAGGCCAAGCGCAGGAACAAGGTGGTTTTCCAGCGCGCCCTCGGGCTGGAGGAGAACCCCGACGCACCGCTCTTCTTCTGGCCGTCGCGCCTCGACCCGGCGCAGAAGGGGCCGCAGCTGCTCACCGACATCTGCTATCGTTTCCTCGACAAGTACTGGCAGAGCGGCGCGCAGATCGCCGTCGTCGCCAACGGAGCCTTCCAGCGTCCGTTCTGCGAGATCCGCGATTTCCACAACATCGGCCGCCGCCTGGCCGTGCACGACTTCGACGGCATGCTGTCCCAGCTGGGCTTCGCGGCGTCCGACTTCATGCTTATGCCGTCGCTCTTCGAGCCCTGCGGCCTTCCGCAGATGCAGGCGCCGATCTATGGATCGCTCGCAATCGCGCACGACACCGGCGGCCTCCACGACACCGTGGAGATGCTCGACGCCGACGCCGGGCGCGGCAACGGGTTCATCTTCGAGACGTACGACTCCAACGGACTCTTCTGGGCGATGGACCAGGCCATGGCGTTCTGGCGCCGCCCGGCCGAAGTTCGCGCGAGGGAGGTGTCCCGCATCATGGCTGAATCGCTCAGCCGCTTCAACCACGAGGCGTGCGCGCGCCAGTACATAGAGCTTTACGAGCGCATGCTGCATCGTCCGCTCGTCAAGGACTTCGCAGGCGTCAGCTGAGGCGGCGTCGTTCCCGCCGGACCGAGGGCATCGCATGAAGAAGGCCGCACATCTGCTCGACGACCCATGGCTGGCGCCTTTCGCCGATGCCGTGCGCGCGCGCAGCGCGCGAGCCTTCGCTCGTGGCGACGAGCTGGCGCGCGGCCCCGGTTCGCTTGCCGCGTTCGCCTCCGCCCACGAATACTACGGTCTCCATCGCGTGAAGGGCGGGTGGGTGTTCCGCGAGTGGGCTCCGAATGCAACGAGCATGTGGCTCGTGGGCGACTTCTCGGGATGGAGGACGGATCGGCGTTTCGAGCTCCGCCGCATTCCCGGCCGAGACGTGTGGGAAGGGAGATTCCCGGTCCGTGCGATTTCCCACGGCCAGTTCTATCGATTGGAGGTACGTTGGGAAGGCGGGCGCGGCGAGCGCCTGCCCGCATACGTCCGCCGCGTGGTGCAGGACGCCAACACCCAGCTCTTCGCAGCCCAGGTGTGGAATCCCAGCCCCTACCGCTGGAAACACCCGTCGCCGTCCGCCGGCCGCAGGTCGCCGAATGCAGGTTTCGTTCCCCTCGTCTACGAGGCGCACGTCGGCATGGCGCAGGAGGAGGAGAAGGTAGGGTCCTACGTCGAGTTCCGCGACTTGATCCTGCCGCGCATCGCCGAGGCCGGCTACAACGTCGTGCAGCTGATGGCGGTGATGGAGCATCCGTACTACGGGAGCTTTGGCTACCATGTGTCGAACTTCTTCGCCGCCTCGTCGCGCTTCGGCACCCCCGAGGAGCTGAAGTCGCTGGTGGACACGGCGCACGGCATGGGGCTGTGGGTCATCATGGACATCGTCCACTCCCATGCCGTCAAGAACGAGCGCGACGGGCTGTCCCTCTTCGACGGCACCCCCTACCAGTATTTCCACGACGGTCCCCGCGGCTGGCACTCCGCATGGGATTCGCGCTGCTTCGACTACGGCAAGACGGATGTGCTTCACTTCCTTCTCTCCAACTGCCGTTACTGGCTCGACGAATTCCACTTCGACGGTTATCGCTTCGACGGCGTCACCTCCATGTTGTATCATCATCATGGCCTGGGCGTTGACTTCGGCGACTACTCGAAGTATTTCGGCGACGAGGTGGACGAGGACGCGTGGGCGTATCTCCAGATGGCGAACCGCGTCATCCACGAGGTACGCCCCGGCGCCATCACGATCGCCGAAGACGTATCGGGCATGCCAGGGTGCGCCGCGCCCGCGCGGGACTGCGGCATGGGCTTCGACTATCGCATGGCGATGGGCGTGCCGGACTGCTGGTTCAAGCTCGCAAAGGACGTGCGCGACGAGGACTGGTCCGTCGGATGGCTGTGGCACGAGATCACCAACCGGCGCGCCGACGAGAAGACCGTGAACTACGTCGAGTCCCACGACCAGGCTCTTGTGGGCGGCAAGTCGTTTTTCTTCCAGCTTGTCGACGCCGACGTCTACCGCGGTATGCGTCGCGACCAGAGCAATCTCGCCGTCTCCCGCGGCGTGGCTCTCCACAAGATGGCCCGTCTCGCCACCCTTGGCACGGCCGGCCCGGCCTATCTCAACTTCATGGGCAACGAGTTCGGCCATCCCGAGTGGATAGACTTCCCGCGCGCGGAGAACGGCTGGAGCTACAGCCACGCCCGGCGGCTGTGGTCGCTGCGAAACGATCCGGACCTCTTCTTCAAATGCCTTGGCGACTTCGACGGCGCCATGATCTCGACCGTTATGGGGCGAAATGCTCTGGCGAAGCACGATCCTGTGCTGCTCGCCGCCGACGAGTCGACCAAGACGCTTTCATTCATGCGTGGCAAGCTCGTGTTCATCTTCAACTTCCACGCCTCCGCTTCGCACGCTGACTTCCCCGTGATGACGCCTCCTGGCCGCTATCGCCTTGTGCTGGACACGGACTCCCCCGCGTTCGGCGGACAGGGCCGCATCGCCCCCGGGCAGGTTTTCTTCGCCGTCCCCGAGATAGAGGGCAGCGAGCAGATCCACCGCATCCGTGTATACCTCCCGTGCCGCACGGCGATGGTCCTCGAACGGCAGGTGTCCAAGGCCGGCGGCAAGAGGCCGTCTGCTGGTGGAGGACGCGCAGGATGACGGAGCGGGAAGCCAGGATAGCCTTCAACCTGATCCCCGACATCGGGGCCGTGCGCGTGGCGCAGCTCGCTGCGGCGGTTGACGGCAGCGTGTCCGCCGCGTACGAGGCGTATCCCGACAAGCGCGACGCCTTCGGCCACGTCCCAGACTGGGAAGGGGAGCTTGAGCGGGCCGAGAAAATGCACGTGACGATTCTCACCGAATGCGACGACGCGTATCCGGCGCGTCTCAGGGAGCTTCCGTCACCTCCGCTGGCCCTCTACGTGGTGGGCGATCCCGCCGCGCTTTCGCGTCGGTCCGTGGCGCTGGTGGGCACGCGATGGGCCACTGCCTACGGCGTCTCCACGGCGCAGACGCTGGCGCGCGGTCTGGCCGAGCGCGGCTGGGCGGTTGTCTCGGGCCTCGCGCGCGGGATCGACGCCGCCGCGCATTCCGGCGCATTGCTTGGAAAAGGCACGACGGTCGGCGTTCTTGGCGGCGCGCTCGACAAGTTCTTCCCCCCGGAGAACCGCGACCTCGCGCGGCGCATGGTGGCGGAAGGCGGAGCGGTCGCTTCGGAGTTCGCGTTCGGGCGCGAGCCGGACAGGCAGACCTTCCCCCAGCGCAACAGGATAGTCGCCGCGCTCGTGGAAGGCGTGGTGGCCGTGGAGGCGCCGGTCAAGAGCGGTACGCTCATCACCTGCTCCCGCGCGCTTGAGATGGGACGCGTGGTGATGGCCGTCCCCGGGCGGGTGGATTCGCGCACGAGCGCCGGATGCCACCAGCTGCTGCGCGACGGCGCGAGACTGGTGACGTGCGCGGACGAGATATTGCGTGAAATACTCCCCCTCACCGCGGCGTCGACCGACGCGTCGCCCCGGCGCTCGGCGAAGGCTTCCGCCGCGTCTCCCGCCGCTCGGCGCACTCGCCGCGCCGCCCCGCCTGCGCCCCCCGAGGAGAAGATAACCCTTGAGGAGTCGATCGTCTTGAGGGCCGTTCCGGAAGGAGGAGCGTCTATCGACAGGGTCGTCGCCGCGAGCGGACTCGCCCCCGGCAAGGTGAATTCGCTTCTTGCCGCATTGCGTCTGAAGGGCCGCATACGCTTCCTGCCGGGTAACCGGGTGAAAACGGAGATTTGAAGAGATTGCGATGATTGATTTCAGCAGAGAATTGAACCCCGAGCAGTGCGCGGCCGCCACCGCGCCTGACGGCCCCATGCTCGTGCTTGCCGCTGCCGGCACGGGCAAGACGCGCACGCTCGTCCACCGAGTGGCGTACCTCGTGGAACGCGGCGTGCCGCCGTGGCGGATAATGCTGCTCACGTTCACAAACCGCGCCGCCCGCGAGATGCTTGAGCGCGCGGAGCGCGTAGTCCCGAACGTGTCCGGCATCTGGAGCGGCACCTTCCACAGCATCTGCGCGCGCCTGCTGCGCCGCTACGGCAGTTTCCTCGGATACGCCCCAGACTACACTATCCTCGACGACGACGACCAGAAGAAGCTCGTCGGGCAGTGCGTGAAGGATATCGTGAAGAACGCCAAGGACTTCCTGAAGCCCGCGATGCTTCTCCACATCCTCTCCGACGCCGTCAACCGCGAGAAGGATCTGGAGACGGCCGTAAAGGTCCAGCAGACAAGGATCGCGCTGGACGTGGAAGACACTCTCAAAGTGCTCCAGGCCTACATCTCGCGCAAGAAGGAGATGGGCGCGATGGACTTCGACGACCTGCTCGTGAACGGTCTGCGCCTTCTGCGCGAGAACGAAGGCGTGAGAGCCGAGCTGCAGGAGCGCTTCATGCACGTGCTGGTGGACGAATACCAGGACACCAACGTGCTTCAGGCGCAGTTCACCGACATCCTCGCCGCCAAGTGGCGCAACATCATGGTTGTCGGCGACGACTTCCAGTGCATCTACACGTGGCGCGGCGCGCAGTTCGAGAACATCATGCAGTTCCCCGACCGCTGGCCCGGCTGCAGCGTGCTGAAGCTCGAGCGCAACTACCGCTCTCTCCCGCCCATCCTCGACGTGGCCAACGTGGTGATGAAGGACGTGCCGCACTCCTTCGAGAAGACCCTGCGCCCGTTCCGCTCTCCGGGATCCTCGGGATTGCCGCGCCTCTTCCGCGTGTGGGACGGCCACGCCCAGGCCGACGCTCTCGTCAAGATCGTCGCGGCCCTCCGCGCCGACGGCGTGCCTTACAAAGACATCGCCGTTCTGTATCGTTCGCACTATGCCTCGATTGACATTCAGATGGCCCTCACCCGCGCCCGCGTGCCATTCCGCATAACGAGCGGCGTGGGCGTGTTCGAACAGCTGCATGTGAAGGACGTTCTGGCGTTTCTCCGTCTCTGCGTAGAGCCGCACGCCGAACTTTCGTTCCGCCGTCTCCTCGAGCTCCTTCCCGGAGTGGGTGAGAACAGCTCGCGCAAATGCTGGGAACGCCTGGGACGGTCCTTCGACGGCTCCAGCGCCATGGACCGCATGAATCTCGAGTCTGCGCTGCCGGCGAAGGCGAAGTCCGCGTGGGAGAGCGTGGCCAAGGCGTTCGAGGCCGCCCCGGCGCACATCGCCGCCGGAGAGGACCGTCTGCTGATCGATGATTTCGTGCGTCTCTTCTATGGCGACCATCTGCGGCGCCAGTTCGACGAGGAGGACGCCGCGTCGCGCCTCGACGATCTCGGCGAGATCACAGCCCAGATCGCCGCCTCCCCCGAGGGCCTCAAGGGCTTTCTGGCGGAGGTGGCGCTGATGACGAACCTCGACGCCCGCGCCCGCGCCGATCTTCCTGTCGACCACATGCATCTAACAACGGTCCATCAGGCAAAGGGCATGGAATGGCCGGTGGTGATCCTCCCCTGGCTGGTGGACGGAATATTCCCCAGCTCGCGGAGCGTCGAAGACGGCAACATGGACGAAGAGCGCCGTCTCTTCTATGTGGCTGTGACGCGCGCCAAAGACCGTCTCTACATGCTCACTCCCAAATCCCGCCGCACGCCGGAGGGAGGATGCTACCCGGTGGAGCCGTCCGTCTTCGTCAAGGAGATCCCGCCGCAGCTCTACGACGAACGTGTCGTCCGCGTGGATCCGTCTCAGTTCTTGGACGGTGGTTACGGACGCGGCGGCTACGGTGGTGGACGCGGCGGCGGCTACGGTGGTGGACGCGGCGGCGGCGGTTACGGCGGTGGCTCGTCCCGCGGCGGCAAAAGGTACATCACCACTTGGCGGCGTTGAGCCTCGTGCGTAATGTCCTATTCTCCTGATTGCCCAGGCGTCGTCTTGTCGGTAGCCTCGGCCGAGGGGTTGAATTCCGTCATGGTGGCTTCGCCTTCGGCGTGGATTCCGCGCGGGGCGAAGAGCTGTGCGAATGTGCGCAGGAGTATGACGGCGTCGAGAGCGAGGGACCGATGGTCAACATACCAGACGTCGTGGGCGAACTTGCTGTCCCAGTCGAGAAGGTTACGTCCGTGGATCTGCGCCCAGCCGGTGATGCCGGGGCGCACTTCGTGGCGGCGCGCCTGCTCCGGGGAGTAGCGGGGGAGATATCTTGTTGGAAGGGGACGCGGGCCGACGAGCGACATCTTGCCCGAGAGGACGTGGAAGAGCTCGGGAAGTTCGTCGAGGGACGTGGAACGAAGGAAGCGTCCGAGGCGCGTGAGTCGCTCGGCGTCGGGCGCGTCGCCCGGGCGCATCGTGCGCAGTTTGAGGAGATTGAACGGGACGCCGCCCTTGCCGGCGCGGGCGTGGCGGAAGAAGACGGGACGGCCGTCAACGCACAGCACGGCGAGCGCCGCGATGCCAAGGATGGGCAGCCACAATGGCATGCACAGGAGCACGAATGCCGTTTCGAGGGGGCGTTTCAAGGTTAGTGGTTAGTGGCTAGTCGTTAGTGGTTAGTGGTTAGTGGGTTGGCATGGAACTTTTCAACTTTTCAACCTTTCAACTTTTCAACTTTTCAACTTTTCAACTTATAGAAGTGAGAGGCGTGACCAGTCGGATTCTCCGAGTCCGGCGCCGCAGGGGAGGCAGAGGCCGCGCCGGAAGAAGTCTTCGCACACTTCGCCGCCATGCATCTCGGCGCCGGCGAAGACTGGCTGCAGATGGAGCGGCTTCCATGCGGGGCGGGATTCTGCGTTGACGGCGGCGAGGCGGGCGGACATCGCATCGCGCGCAGTCTCGCTCTCGAAGAGGAACACGGAGAGCCAGCGCGTGGATTCAACGTCCTGTGAGCAGGGGAAGGGCGTCGCGCATCCGTCGAGGAACTGTTTCCAACGCTCGAATGTGGCGCGTTTGCGGCGGATAATCTCGGGGAGTTTTTCGAGCTGCGCGATGCCGAGGGCGGCGAGGAGATTGCTCATGCGGTAGTTGTGGCCCACTTCGCGGTGCTCGTACCACACGACGTTCTCGCGCGACTGCTGGGCGCGCCACCTTGCACGCGCGGCGATCTCGGGATCGCGGGAGAGGACCGCTCCACCGCCGGAGGTTGTGATTATCTTGTTGCCGTTGAAAGAATAGACGGATGCGACGCCGGCGGCGCCTGCTGGGCGGCCCTTGTATGTGGCACCCACAGCCTCGGCGGCGTCGACGACGAGCGTCGCAATGTGGCGGGAGCAGACATCTTCAAGGGCGTCGTAGTCGCTGCACTGGCCGTAGAGGTCGGCGGCGACCACGACGAGCGGTGCGCTGGGGGATGCCTCGCGTCGGCGGGCGAGGGCTTCTTCCAGTAGCGGGATGGAGATGGTGCCGGTGGCGGGGTCGGCGTCGATGAAGACGGGCGTCGCGCCACGCCGCACGGCGGGGCCGACGGTGGCGATGAACGTGAGCGAAGGGGCGAATACGAACGTCCCGGGGCCCACGTTGAACTCGTCCATGAGCAGGTCGAGCGCGGCGGTTCCGCTTGAGACCGCCGCAGCGGAGAGCCCGGAGAGTTTGCCGAGACGGCGCTCGAATTCGTCGACCATCGGCCCGCACGGGGCGATGTACTTCGATTCGAACGCCGCCTCCACGGCACGGCGTTCCGCCGCGTCGGTCCAGGGGGGGCTCAGGTAGATTCTGCCGTCGGCGCTCACTTCTTCTTGTTCCAGCCCTTGCGCGCCCAGATGGAGTCGAGGAGCTTGCACATGGGGCAGTCTTCGCCGATCACTTTGTTGCGGCGGAGGACGGCGAGGGCGCTCTTGACGGAGTTGAGTTCGCCCTTGGCCTTGTCGAGCGCGGCGTCGTCCATCGCCTCGACCTTGGTCTTGTAGGCGCAGCAGACCTTCTTGAGGGCGTCGGTGTAGGGGGCCTCCTTGCAGTAGGAGATCACCTCGAGGAGGGCGCAGAGGGTGGGGGCGTCGACCTTGGAGGCGTCGATCTTTGCGAAAAGCTTGGCGGCGGTCTCGGAGCGGAGTTTCATCACGTCGGCCGTGTTGGCGGCGGGGCCGCCGTGGGTGGTATTGGCGTAGCGCGAGGGGATTTCGCGGATCCAGATGTTGCGGAAGTGGACGGGGTTGCCGTGGTCCTGCAGCTGGAGCGGGCGCTTGGTCTCGTGTGGCGCGAGTGGGCGGCGCTTGCAGTGGGTGGTGAGGCCCTCCATCTCCCAGTGGTCCTGGGTGAGCACGCCGTTGTGGAACACGGTCACGCTGCCGGGCCACACCATCTTGTCGCCGTTCCAGACGGGCTGGTGGAAGACGATGTCGTATGTCTGCCACTCGCCGGGTCCGCGCGAGGCATTCACGAGGGGCGGATTTTCGGCGTAGACGGCGGAAGCCTGCCCGTCGGCGTAGTTGGGATTGGGGTTGGGGTCCTTTGAGGGGTCGGTCTCGAAGGAGTCGAGTACCTGGATTTCGTACATGCCCATGAGAAACACGCCGGAGTTGCCACGTCCCTGGCCGAATCCTTCGACCTTTGTGGGGCTGGCCCATTCGAGGTGGAGCTGGCAGTCGCCGAAGGCCTGTTTGGTGGAGATGTAGCCGGCGCCCTTTACGGACTCGAGCGTGCCGTCAACGAGCTTCCACTTGGTGGGGTTGCCCTTGGTGTCGCACCAGTTGGCGAAAGTCTTCTCGGTGCCGTCGAAGAGGACGACGGCATCGCTGGGGGGCATGCCGGGGTTGGCGGTCACCTTGACGGGGTTGGGGCGGTTGCGGTCGTGCACGGCCCAAGCATGCTTCGCGTCGGGCGTATCGCCGTAGAGACCGGCGAAGACTGCCGCGGCGGAGAGGCCTGCGGCGGAGAGGATCAGAGTTTTTTTCATGGTTGTTCCTATTGGGGTTGAAATCGTCCATTCATTATCCCATATTGCCTCTGAAACCGCAAGGGCGCATTTTCATTTTCGCGCTCTTTTGATTTTTTGATTTTTCCCCCTTGATTCCCTGCCGTGTTTTCGGTATTATGTCTGCATTGATTTCAACCCCAAGAAGGATTTCTTAACAAGGAGCAAAAAATGAAGTTCAGCAAAATGGCGATGGTAGCGGTCTGCGGCGCGCTCGCGCTCGCGTTCACGGGCTGCAGGTACGACAAGTCCGGCGAGGATGACAATGCCTCGGGCAAGGACGTGACGACCGTTGACAACGGCGGCGGTGCGGTCGGTTCGGACATCGACACCGTCACCGGCAGCGACGGCGTGGCCGCGACAGAATTGAAGTTCGACCAGGATCCCAACTACGTCCGCTGCACCGACGTGGACTTCCAGCCCGTCTATTTCGGCTTCGACGCCTCCAACCTCGCATCGGGCGAGATGGCGAAGGTCGAGGCCGTGGCCAGCCATCTGCAGAGCCATCCCAACCGCGTGGTGATGATTGAGGGCAACTGCGACGAGCGCGGCTCCAACGAGTACAACCTCTCGCTCGGCGAGCTCCGCGCGATCTCCATCAGGGACTATCTCGTGTCGCTCGGCATCGCGGCCAACCGCGTGCAGACGAAGAGCTACGGCGAGGAGAAGCCCGCGGTCGCCGGCTCCGGCGAGGCGGCGTGGTCCAAGAACCGCCGCGGCGAGTTCGCCGTGTTCCAGCATCGCTGAGCGGAAGTGCGACGGATTAGGGAAAGATGACGTTTGCGTTCTTCCTCGAGTCCGTGGGAGGCGGCGAGTGGCTTGTGCTGCTCGCCGTCATTCTAATTGTCGTGGGCCCCAAGAACCTGCCGTCTGCCGCGCGGAAGATAGGCCAGCTGATGTCGCAGTTGAGGCGCGCGGCCGACGAGTTCAAGCGTCAGCTGATGACGATGGACCAGGACATCCAGAAGACCGTGGAGGACGTGAAGCAGAGCTACATGGACGTCGGCCAGGAGGTGAACGACACCGTGACCGAGGACGGCACGTCCGTGGCGCAGACGGACTCCGCTTCTTCCGACGCGGCGGACACGCCGCCGTATGACGAGGACTCCGACCGCGCCATGTGGGAGAGCTACGGGCGCGACTACGACCCCGAGGGCATCTATGGCTATGACGGCGACGACTCTGGCTCCGAGACGCCGGCTGACGATCCGCCGCCCGCCGCTCCCGCCGAGACCGCAGCCGTCCCCGTTCAGCCTGTGGCCGATTCCGCCGCGGCACCGTCCGGTCCCTCTCCGGAGGTGGCGACATGAAGGTGCGCGGACTCATCAAGGATCCCGACGCCTACAACGATCCGCCGCGTCCGTTCTTCGAGCACATCGTGGCGCTGCGCTCCTGCATCATGAACGCGGCGGTGGCGTGGGTGATCTGCTGCATAATAGTCGGCGTGTTCTCCCCCACTGTGCTCAAATGGCTGCAGGCGCCGGCGACGGCTCTCCAGGATGCCGGCAAGATCAAGATCGTGTCGTTGAACCTGACGGGTGGATTCAGCCAGATAATGTCGATCGGCATGTGGGGCGGCACGGCGCTCGCGTTCCCGGCTGTGATGTATTTCGTGCTGCGCTTCGTGTTCCCCGCCCTGACGCGGCGCGAGAAGGTGGCGATACTCTTCTTTCTGCTGGCCGGAACTGCGTTCTTCGCCGTGGGCGTGGGCTTCGCGTACGGGCAGCTCGCTCCGAACGTGGTGCGGTTCTTCGATGTTGTGAACCAATGGGTGGGCCTCAGCGTAACTGAGGTTCAGATCGAGAACTACGTGCCGCTCATAATGAAGCTGATCCTGGCCTTCGGGCTTGTGTTCCAGATTCCGCTAATACTTTTCGTACTCGGCTGGCTTGGAGTGATTACCTCCGACACTCTTCGCCGCTATCGTCGCTTCGCCATCGTGCTCGCGTTTGTGATGGGCATGGCGCTCACGCCGCCCGATCCGATGAGCCAGCTGCTCATGGCCGTTCCTCTCTGCCTCCTGTACGAGGCGAGCATATGGGGGATCTGGCTCAAGGAAAAGGCGACGTTCTCGTCTAGCTCGGAGGAAGAGGCTGCGCCCCCCGCCGACGACAAGACGGCGGCGGACGTCCCTCCGCCCTCGCCGGAACCGGCGTCATGAAGAACCGTTTCACAATCATCTGGGGCTTCCTCGCCGCCATTACAATCGGCACTGTCCTCTTGATGTTGCCCGTCTCCAGCCCGGCGCACACTTGGCGTTCGTTCGCGGACGCCCTGTTCACCGCCTGTTCGGCCGTGTGCATTACGGGTCTGACGGTGGTGAACCCCGGAACGGACCTTTCGTTCTTCGGGCAGATAGTGCTGCTGGTGTTAGTGCAGCTGGGCTGCGTGGGAATCATGACGGCGGCCACGTTCTTCCTCATGCTTGTCGGGAAGCGCTTTTCCTTTTCCGACGAGCTGGCGGTGTCCGCCTCATACGGCGGAACCGGTGTGAGGGGCTTCCGCTCTCTTGTGCTGTGGGTGGTCTTTTCTCTTGTCATGTTCGAGGGAATAGGCACATTGGTCCTGCACTGGCTTTTCGAGACGAATCCCACGCCTGGCGTGGCTGACACGCCGGGCGGACTCTGGTTCCGCGCGTACTTCTTCTCCGTGATGGCGTTCTGCAATGCGGGGTTCTCGCTGCATGCTTCGTCGCTCGCGCCGTTCGGCGCGCAGCCGCTGGTGCTTGTGACGATGGGCGTATTGGTGATCCTGGGCGGATTCGGGTTCATCGTGATACACAACATCTTCTACTGTGTTGTGATGAGTTTTCGGAGAAACCACTTGAAGCGCGGGCGCCTTTCGCTCCACACGCGCGTGGTGCTGGTGTCGTCCGGGTTGTTGCTGCTCGTTGGATTTCTGCTGTTCATCGCGTTCGAGTTCAAGGGGACGCTGGATCCTTTCTCGCTGCCGGAGAAGCTGGCGGTGTCGTTCTTCCAGTCCGTGACCCCGCGCACATGCGGCTTCACGGTGGTGCCTCTGAACGAAACGCATCCTGCGACGCGCTTCATCTCCGAGGTGATGATGTTCATAGGCGCGGCGCCGGGCGGCGCGGGCGGCGGGATAAAGGTCACGACGTTCGTCGTGTTCGTCTGCAGTCTCGTTTCGATCTACAAGGGCCGGCGCGACGTCACGATCTTCCAGCGCACGATTCCGCAGACGATCGTGCGCCAGGCCACGGTGATATACTTCTTCTACTTCGTGCTTGTGGCAGTGGCAATGACCGTTCTGCTCGCCACCGAGACCGGCCGCGAGGGACTCAGGTTCGAGACGCTTCTGTTCGAGACGGTCTCCGCCGTCACCACCACCGGACTCAGCTGCGGCAACACCACGCAGCTTCTTTCGGTGCCAGGGCGCCTTGTGCTGATGCTCTGCATGTTCTTCGGGCGGCTTGGCGCGATAACCGTGGTGATGCTCATCGCCGGCAAGGAGGAGCCGTCCACCATACGCTATCCCACCGAAGAGCTTGTGGTGGGCTAGCCCGCGCAGAATTTGCGGTACCCAATTTCTGAAGCATGAAAGTATTGGCACACTTGAAAACAAAGTGCTTAGTGCCTAGTGCTTAGTGCCTGGTTTCTGGCTTCTAGTTTCTGGTGTAGGATTCACATGTTATGCAACACGAAGATCCGTATTCTACCCTTTACACTAAGCACTAGGCACCCGCCTTCGCCAAGGCTACGGCGGACAAGTCGGTGGACAAGTTAGAAACTCTAAGCTCCAAGCTCCAAGCTCCAAGCTCCAAGCTCTAAGCTCTAAGCTCCGTCCCGTACGTAGTGCATCTGCGTCCGATTTCCGGCGCTCGGCGGCACGGCGGAGGGCGCGCGTTGCGTCTCGCGTCGCGGGGGTTCGGCAATCGCCGGATTGCCTTCACCCCCGGCCGCTTCGCCGTCCGCGCGCCCTGCGCCGGCCGCCTCGCTCGTTTCCGGAAATCGGCCGCGTTCCACGTGCGGGCCCTCGGTCGTCGTCGCGTGAGGGCTCGCTTCGGCATCAGCGGGAGTGCGCTTCTCGCCGCGTTCCGTCCGGAGGGGCGTCTGCGGCGCGTAGGCGGCGCGATGCTGTCGTCTCGCGCCGCCCCGCATCCGCATCCGCCGCCCCGTCCGGATCGCGGCGGCGCCCACCCGCCTTGCCGGCGCTCGCCTCCCGTTCCTCCTCCCTCAGACTTCGACCCACAGGTGGTTTATCGTTTCTAGTTTCTAGTTTCTGGTTTCTGGCTTCTTGTTTCTGGCTTGCCAGCCGACATATCCACCGACTTGTCCGCCTTCGCCAAGGCTCGGCGGACAAGCTCTAAGCACTAAGCTCCAAGCTCTAAGCTTCGTCCCGTGCGTAGTGCATCTGCGTCCGATTTCCGGCGTTTGAGGACGTTATCAAGAGCGGTCTGCGGCAGTTTGAGAAGAACCCGATCGCGGCGGAATGCGTCCTCTCTTCCTATTTATTGTCCTACTCGTCCTATCCTCCTACTCGTCGTATACCTCCACTTTTGTCGTTTAATGCCAGTTGGTGATGCCTCCCACTACCATGGTTCAACGCGAGTGGGCCGAAGATCGAGGGCGGAGGAGCGGGAGACGAGAGCTGGCTAGGCGGAGAACGCCGCCGGGGGACGCGTGGCGAGGCGGGTGCGGATGCGGGGCGGCGCGAGACGACAACATCGCGCCGCAGACGCCCGCCACGCGCACCACGGCGACCAGCACTCTCCGCCGGTGCCGGCGCGAGGTGACCGCTCCGACAACCGAGGGCCCGCCGTGAAGCGCGGCCGATTTCCGGAAGGAAGCGAAAGGGCCGGGCGAAAACGCGCGGACGGCGAAGCGGCAGGGGGTGACGGCAATCTCGTGATTGCCGAACCCCCGTGACGCAAGCCGCAACGCGCGTTTTCGCACGAGCCCTTGAGCGCCGGAAATCGGACGCACCTCACTATACGACACACGAGGCGGTTTCTAGTTTCTAGTTTCTGGTTTCTGGTGGTTAGGGGATAAGGCTTCAGTATATTTGAGGCGTTAGCTATAAAAATTCCGGGAAACCTCCAGATGTAAAAAAGGACTGACGCGGGCGGGGAAAATTTGGTAAACTATCCCCCATGAAAACACAGACATTCTTTTCCATCGCGGCCGGCGCGCTCGTATGCGCCGCCGCTTTCGCGCAACAGAGCCAGATCGCCAAGTGGGATCCCGCCATGGCGGCCGAGAACGCCGTTGTGGACACGAACGGGGTCAAATGGATCGACGGGAAGTACCTGCCGATAGAAGGCCGCTGGACGCTCGGCAACACGGAGCACTACTACTCGCGGCTCCCGGACACGGTGACATCCAACGTGAACGCCGGCGTCAGGGGAATGCGCCGTCATACCTCAGGCATGCTCTTCCATTTTCGCACTGACTCGAAATTCCTCGTGATCCGCCATACGCCGCTCAGCGGCTGGCACGCCATGCCGCATATGACCGAGGTGGGTACGAGCGGCTGGGACGTCTACAGGCTCGACAAGGCAAGCGGCAAGTGGCGCTTCGTCGCCTCAAACCACGGGGCGTCCGCCGACAAGGGTCATCCCGGAGCGCGCGTCAAGCGCATCGCCTGGCACGCAGGCGACGAGTGCATCATCAATCTGCCGCTCTACAACGGCGTCAAGGAGTTCGCTCTTGGCATAGCGCCCGACGCGAATGTCGAGGCCCCGTCTCCGTGGGCGAGCGGCGTCACTAAGCCTGTCGTCTTCTACGGCACGTCTATCACCCACGGCGGATGCTGCTCGCGCCCGGGCCTCGGATTCGTGAACATCGTCGGACGCGACCTGCAGGTGCCTGTCTACGGCCTCGGCTTCTCCGGCTCAGGCGTTATGGAGTTCGAGATGAGCGAGCATCTGGCGGCCATCGACGCGAGCTGCTACGTGCTGGACTGCCTGTGGAACATGGGCATGTCAACGGGCAACAATCGTCCCGGGAGGAACGTGGACCAGAACTACGAGCCGTTCATCCGCAATCTCCGCGCCAAGCGCCCCGGCGTCCCGATCGTGATGGCCGAGCGGTGCGACGTGTTCTGCGGGCCGCAGAACAGTCAGGATTTGTTCATCAAGGCCCTCTACGAAAAGCTGATCGCGGAAGGGTGGAAGGATCTCGTCTATCTTCCCAAGGACAAGATGTACACCGGCGACTTCGACGGCACCGTGGACGGATGCCACCCGAACGACCTCGGCATGCGCTCGATGGCCGACGCCTTCGGCGTCGCGGTCCGCAAGGCGATCCTCAAGGATTAGCTTAGAGCTTGGAGCTTAGAGCGCTTGGAGCGTTTGGAGATTTGAGGCATGAAACAAGCCTATGTGAACGGCGAGGCGATCTCGCGCGAGGCGGTGCAGTTCGAGCTGGATCGCCTGGTGAAGTTCTACGCGTCCCATGGAATGCGGCAGGACGAAATCAAGAAGAACCTGGAGAAGCTCGTCGAGAAGGCGCAGGAGCAGGCGATCGGCGCGAAGCTGCTGTTCATGCGTGCCGAGCAGCTCGACCTGCCTGTCGCCGACTCCGCAGTAGACGTGCAGGTGGCGCAGGTGATAGCCCAGGTGGGCGGACGCGAGAACTTCGTGAAGGCCCTGGCCGCACAGAAGATCTCCGAGGACGACTTCCGCAAAAGCCTCGTGAAGGGGTGCCGGGTTGACGCGCTTGTGAGCCAGGCCTGCCGCGACGTCCCCGATCCCACCGAGGAGGAGGTGGCTGACTACTACACCGCGCATGCCGCGGACTACGACGCCCCCCCGCAGGTGCTCGCCCAGCACATCCTCGTGAAGACCGAGGGGCTGGACGCCGCCGACAAGGTGGAGGCCCTCGACAAGATCAACGCCATTCGCGCGCGCATCGTCTCCGCCGGCGAGCCCGGCGAGGTGGGGCAGGCCTTCGCCCGCGAGGCGATGGAGCATTCCGACTGTCCAAGCGGACGCGAGGGCGGCTCGCTCGGCTGGTTCGGCCCCGGTATGATGGTGCCCGAATTCGACCACGCCGCATTCGCCATGAAGTGCGGCGAGGTCTCCGAGGTGATCGAGACGCAGTTCGGCTACCACATAATTCTCAAGACGGACGAGAAGCCCGGCGGGCGGCAGACGCTTGTGGACGTCCACGACCAGATCCGCGACCTTCTCCGCCACGAGGCCCGCGGCCGCGCGCTTGACGCCTTCGTGGCGGAGCTCCGCGAGAAGGCCAGCATCGAATATAAGTGAAGCATATGCACGACGAGCTCTTCAAGAGGGCCAGAAAGGCCATTCCGGGAGGAGTGAACTCGCCGGTGCGCGCGTTCAACGGCGTAGGAGGAACTCCGGTTTTCGTCGAGAGCGGGAAGGGCGCGAAGATATTCGCCGCCGACGGCCGTGCGTTCACCGACTATTGCTGCAGCTGGGGCGCGATGATACTCGGCCATGCGAATCCCTCCGTGTCGCGCGCCGTCGCCGCGCGCGCAAGGCTGGGCACCACATTCGGCATCGCTACGCCTGACGAGGTGCGCTTCGCGGAGAAGCTCGTGTCGCTGGTCCCCGGCATGGACATGGTGCGCGCCGTGAATTCCGGCACCGAGGCAGTGATGACCGCCGTGCGCCTCGCGCGCGGCGCCACCGGTCGCGACATGATCTTGAAGTTCGACGGCTGCTACCACGGCCATTCCGACGCCATGCTCGTGAAGTCCGGGAGCGGTGTGCTCACCATGGGCGCGTCCTCGTCCGCCGGCGTCACGAAGGGCGCGGTGGCCGACACGCTCGTCGCTCCGTACAACGACCTCGCCGCCGCGGAGGCGGCCTTCGCCCGGCACGGCGCGGACATCGCCGCCGTGGTGGTGGAGCCGATCGCCGGCAACATGGGGCTCGTCCCGCCCGTGCCCGGCTTCCTCAAAGGACTTCGCGCCCTCGCCTCCAGGCACGGAGCGCTCCTGGTGTGCGACGAGGTGATCGCCGGCTTCCGGTTCGGGTTCTCTTCCTATTCGTCGCTCTACGGCGGCGTGTCGCCGGACATCATAACCTTGGGCAAGGTGATCGGCGGCGGACTGCCGCTCGCGGCCGTCGGCGGCAAGAGGAAGTGGATGAGGCTTCTCGCGCCCGACGGCCCCGTCTATCAAGCCGGCACCCTCAGCGGCAATCCTCTCGCCGTGGCCGCGGGCCTTGCCACCCTTGACGCTCTCGAGGCCGATCCTCCGTACGCCCGCATGGCGGCGCTTGGAAAGGCGCTTGCGGACGGCGTGTCCGCCGCTGCGGCAGAACGCGGCGTCCCCGCCTTCTGCCAGAGCTTCGGCGGCGTTTTCACCATCTTCTGCCGCGAAGAGCCCGTGCGTTCGCTCGCCGACGCGCGCCGCTGCGACACTGCCCTCTACTCGCGCATTTTCCACGGCCTTCTCGCGCGCGGAGTGTACACCGCGCCCTCGCAGTTCGAGTGCAACTTCGTCTCCGCCGCGCACACGGAACGTGATGTTGACGCGTTCCTTTCGGCGTTCGGCAAAACCCTGCGCTGTTTGTGACGATAGGATGGACAAAGAATCTTTTCCCCAACCACCTAACCACCTAACTACCTAACCACCTAACCACCTAACTACCTAACCAGCGATGCCTGCCTACATAGACCATAGAGCCCGGCGGCACGACATCATCCTCGCGGCCATCCGCCTCTTCGCGCAGGAGGGCTACCAGTCCGTGACCTTCGCCATGCTCTCCGCCCACACCGGAGTGGCGCGCACGGTGCTCTACCGCTACTTCCGCGACAAGCGGCAGATATTCAACTCCGCCATAGTCGAGCTTCTTTCGCGGATCGTCAAGAAGCACACGGAGATCGTCCACTCCGAAACCTCCGCCGCCGGAAGACTTTCCAAGATATGCACCGCAGTGGTGGTGATGCTCTTCGACAACAGGCAGTTCCTCTGCGTGATCATCGACTACGTGATGTCCATGAAGCGCGCCGGATACGACATGTCAAGGCGCATAAAGAAGCTCACGTTCGGCATAAAACGCGTCATCCACACGCTTCTCCTCCTCGGCGTCAGGCAGGGGGAGTTCCGCAGGGGGATTGACGCAGACGCCGTCACCGACATCCTTTACGCGCAGTTCGAAAGCACTGTCATGCGCCTCGCCATCACGGACGACGCCGTGCAGTCAGACGTCCTCGACCGCATCGACGAGATCCTGAAAGGCATCGGCGCATGAGCGTCCCCGCCTGGTCCATCCTTCCGGACGAGTGGAAGCCGATCCTCGCGGAGCGCGGACTCAGGCCGTTCCGCGCAGACCAGATACTCCATGCCCTGTACCGCGACTACATCCAGGACTGGGACGCCGCCACAACTCTCCCCAAGGACTTCCGCGAGACGCTGAAGCGCGAGTTCCCCCTTTCTCCTCCGCGCGTCGTCGCACGCGACGACTCCGCCGACGGCACGGCCAAGCTCCTCCTCGGCCTGGAAGGCGGCGACAGCGTGGAGACCGTGGTGATACCCGCGCAGGGGCGCCTCACGCAGTGTGTCTCCACGCAGGTAGGCTGCGCCATGGGATGCGCGTTCTGCGCGAGCGGCAGCAGGGGCCTGGTGCGCTCGCTCTCCGCCGACGAGATAGTCGCCCAGGTGATGGCGGCGCAAAGCCTCTTCGCCACGCCTGAGAACAAACGGCAGGGCTCGGGCCTCTGCCTCACGAATCTTGTGGTGATGGGAATGGGGGAGCCGTTCGCGAACTACGACGCCACTTTGCGCGCGCTGAAGCTGATAAACGCCGGGAAGGGTCCGAATCTTGGCGCTCGCCACATAACCCTCTCCACGTGCGGCGTGGTGCCGGGCTTCGAGCGCCTGGCGGCCGAGGGTCTTCAGTTCGAGCTTTCCGTGTCGCTCCACGCGCCGAACGACGAGCTGCGTTCGAGCCTCATGCCGGTGAACAGGCGCTGGCCCATAGGCGAGCTGCTTGCCGCATGCCGCCGCTACACTCGCGCGACAGGCCGCGTCATAACGTTTGAGTACACGCTCGTGAAGGGCGTGAACGATTCGCGGGAGTGCGCCGCGGAGCTGGCGCGCCGTCTGAAGACGCTGCCGTCATGCAAGGTGAATCTGATCCCGCTCTCGCCTGTGGAGCATCGCCCGGACCTCGAGACGCCAGACGACGCGACGATGCTCGCGTTCCTTGACGTCCTGATGCGCGCGGGGATACAGACCATGCTCCGCCGCAGCCGCGGCAAGGACACGCAGGCGGCCTGTGGACAGCTCCGACTCCGCAACCTCGGATGCTAGAGCCCTTGAACGCCACGCGCCGTGCCGCATGTCCAACGGGGTCTGACCCCACATCGCCGCGAAATGCGGAAAGTTGTAGTTACAAGTGGCGGCGACGCGGCGGTTTGGTGGTATAATAGACGTCACATGGCCGAACAGCCGAATGAAATCAAGCATCGTGCGCTCTTGGATGCGCTGAAGGCGGAGATACTTGGGAACAAGTATGCCGTGAACCGCGCATTCCCCAGCGAGGCGCAGATTTCGCGGAAGTACAAGGTCTCGCGGACTACGGTCCGCAAGGCCCTGGACGCGCTCCACCATGAAGGCTGGATACGCAGCGTCCAGGGGCGCGGCACCTTTGTCACGCGGCAGGGCGCCTCGCGCAAGATCGGTCTAATCGTCCCCGGAGTGGCGTACTCGGAGTTCTTCCCGCCGATCGTAGATGGGATATGCCGCCTGGCCGGCACCCATGGCTATACGCTTCTCCTTGGAAACGCGACGGATCCGCAGCCCGAGAAGCGGGCGAGGCAGACATCGGCGTTCGCGCGCGATTTCGTCGCGGAGCGCGTGGCGGGTGTCGTCTACCAGCCGATCGAACTCATCCCGGACGCGGAAGCGGCGAACCGCGCGGTGCTGTCGATATTCGACGCGGCGGACATCCCGGTGGTCATCATCGACAGCGATTTCACCAAGACGCCGCGCAGGAGCGGCTACGACGTCGTGGGCATCGACAATGTGGCGGCTGGGATGGCGGTCGCCGCACATCTGCTGTCGCTGGGGCTCACGAAGATACATTTCCAGTCACGACCGCTCTGCTCCGCGAGCGTGGGCGACAGGCGCAGCGGTGTGGTCGCGGCGCTGTCGTCGGCCGGCGTGGCCGTCCGGCGCTTCCGTGACTTCAAAGCCGAGCCAGACGACGTCGCGGCGCTCAGGGCGCATCTCAGGCGCGGCCGCCCGGAGGTGTTCGTCTGCGGCAACGACACTGCCGCCGTCAAGCTGAAGATATCGCTTGAGAAGCTTGGATATAGAATCCCCGAGGACATCCGGCTCGTCGGCTTCGACGATGTAAAGTACGCGAAGATCGTGACGCCGCAGCTCACAACGGTGCACCAGCCATGCGAGAAGATCGCCGAGGTGGCATTCAGCCGTCTTCTTGCGAGGATCGCCAACTCGTCGCTTCCGTCCTGTTCCATCGCCCTGCCCGCCGACCTCGTCGTGCGCGCGTCCTCCGGCATGCCCGTGGTGCATCGCCGCCGCTGACGGACGGCCGAAAGAAAGTTGTAGTTACAAGTAGCCGCCCGAGACTGGGTTTGTGGTAGAATATCGCCGATGTCTTTCGCAGAATCGACGGACAAGGAAAATCGCAAAATGAGAAAAATGACAACTAGTGTCCAGATCGGGCGCGAGACGGCCGCATTCTTAGTTGGTGCCGTCTTCGCGATCGTTTCGTCTCTGTCCGCAAACGCACATGCCGACGGAATCTCGTATTATGAGGTGGGAGGGGACAACTCCGACTTCACACTCTCTGATTTGCCTTCAGGCGTCACCGCCGTCAAGAAGATCGGCACCGGAACGATGACGGACAATGGCGCCCTCGACGGTCTTTCGCTCATGGTCGAGCAGGGCAAGGTCGTGATTTTGCCGAACACGGGGAGGGCCGGCTTCCGTCACTATCGCTTCAAGGTTGAACGTAATTACTCTTCCGGCGCAACAGGAATGGAGATCTCAGAACTGAGACTGTACAATGGCGAGACGGATGTCACCGGGCTTCGCAGCGGCATTCACTTCGACGGACTTGAAGGCGCCAACAATGGAGTGAATACCTATCCGACAGGCCAGGCGCCGGACAAAGCCGTCGATGGCGATATGACTACCGTTTACTTCGACCGGCGGTTGAAGATAAACGGCAACTCATGGACCGATGCCGACATTGAAAAGGTATGGCTGCAGATTTCTTTTGCAATTGAACAACGTGTGACGTCTTATGATTGGGCACGCGGCAATGGTGACGAGGGGACCTCGCGCAATCCAGCCGACTGGCGTTTCCAGGGAAGCGTAGACGGAGTACATTGGCTTGACCTCGACGTTAGGACGAACTTTACGACGTCGCAGTCGGTCCGGACGTTCGTGGGCCCATTTGAATGCCTGCATGCGTATGAGGACTTCAGCGACCGTTTTCTCGTTTCGGTGGATGCAAGGCCGGGGGCCGAGGTCGAGATTCGCAACACCGCTCTTGAAGCAAATGACCTGTGCGGCGGCGGTGCAGTGACGTGCGTGGACGGCGGCGAAGTGCGCGTCAGAAGCGGCGTGGCCAAGCAGAACGACATCCAGCTTGGCGGAAACCTGCGCGTCCTGGGCGGCACATGGCAAGTGGGCGGTGATGTCATAGCGGATCAGTATTACCGCTTTACATTCAAGAAGGTATATGCGGAAAACAACAAGTTCTCGCTGGCGGAGATAGCCTTGTTTGATCGCGACGGCGAGCGCACTGGATTCGGTGCGTACACCGTCAAGACCGGCATTGCGCCATCGGCCCTTCAGCCAGGTGAGATTCTTTGCCAGACGGGCGATGTGTTTGGCGGGAGCGGCTCCGAAGGTCCGGACAAGATGTTCGACGGAGACATCACGTCCGGCAAGTGCTTCTACAGCAAGAGAAACTCTTCGGAGGACGCCTATCTTGACAAGGATGATTCAGGCAAGTGGTTCGTGCTCACGGTGCGTCTGCGGGACGGGTTCAATCCTGTTCGCGGCTACAATTTTCTTTCTTGCAACGATGTCAACAACCGTAATCGCAGCCCGGTCGTCTGGGTCGTCGAGACGAGTGCGGACGGCGTGACATGGACGAAGCGCGACGAAGTCGATCCATACGATCAGACGCCACCGATTGCCAATTTCACCTTCTGGAACGACGGAGTGTCGTGGAAGTTCGAGGACATTCCGGCGTCGTCATTGTCGCTGGCCGCCGCCGATGTACTGGTCGCCACGAACGCGACAGTGGAAATCTGTGGCACAAACGCGGTCATCGGCCGACTTTCGGTTGATGTGGCCGTCGGCGGCGGAACGATCTCCACCTTTGTACCTGCGGCCAATGGAGTGTTGAACATCATGAACTACCCTGCCCATACCCGCATAAGCGGATATGAACTGCCACTGATGTTCGGCAGTGTGGAAAATGTGAAGAATCTCAGGACTTGGAAACTCTTTGTCAATGGCGCGTCGATAGATGCTCGCATCGTCTTAATCGACGGCAGGCTATATATACTGCCGAGCAAGGGATTCGTCATAGACGTGCGATAGACACAGAGCATCTCTGAATCGTCGCCGTGCCGGGTTCTTTGTGCTATAATGGTAGAGCAACAACAGAGGAGAGACTGTGAATACATTAGCAAGAACCACGATCATTTCGACTTTGGCGGTTTTCGCCGGCATCGCCGCATGCAGCTGCGGCGCAGAGAGCGTTGACGCCTTTCTGCCTTCCGGACGCATGGTCCTGGGCGCGAACTACTGGGCGAGCCACGCCGCGACCGAGATGTGGCGCAAATGGGATGCGAAGGTCGTCGACGAGGATCTGCGCGTCCTTGCCGCGAATGGCATGCGCCTTCTGCGCGTGTTCCCGAACTGGGCGGACTTCCAGCCCATCCATGCCTGCTACCTGAGCGGCGGCAATTTCGACAAGGTTTACGAGACGCGCATGTTCGACTCCGAGGAGCCTCTGCCCGACACGCCATGCGGCCGCGCCGGCGTCGACGAGCGTATGGTGGAGCATTTCGAGGAGTTCTGCGACCTCGCCGAAAAGCACGGCATCCGCCTTATCGTGCCGCTTCTCACCGGACAGATGACGTTCCGCAACTACATCCCGCCGGCGCTCGCCAACCGCGACCCGTTCAGCGACCCGTACGCGCTCATGTGGGAGGGGCGCTACCTCGAATACATGGTGACGCGCCTCAAGGCCAAGAAAGCCATCGTGGCGTGGGAGAGCGGCAACGAGGCGAGCATCCTCGGCAAAAGTGAGAACTCGTTCCGCTCTGAGGCGTGGTTGCGGTATGTCCACCAGGCAATCCGCTGCGCCGATCCGTCGCGTCCCGTGATCGGCGTGCACGGGCTCTATGTCTCGCGCGAGGAGATGTGGCCGAGCGCGATGAACGCATCGCTCTCCGACTATACCACCACGCATCCCTACGGATTTTGGGGCGCGGTCTACAACGACGACTTCCTTTCCGTGCGCTCCCTCACCTTCGCCGCCGCCGAGACGTACGCGCTCGAGCAGATCGGCGGCAAGCCCGCCTTCATTGAGGAACACGGCTCTCGCCGTCAGGAGCAGACGAGCCAGCGCGGCGTGGCGAACTACATGCGCGCCATGCTCTGGAACTCCTGGGCGCTCGACTGCAAAGCAATGCTCTGGTGGTGTGCATACGACCAGACGAAAATGACAATAGCCCCCTATAACTGGCGCCAGCCGTGCGTGGAGCTCGGCATCTTCCGTCGTGACCGCACGCCTTATCCAGCCGTGGATGTGGTGCGGAAGTTTGCCGCAATGCAAGACTCCCTCCCGTTTGCCGCGCTTCCCAAGGCGAAGCCGCACGCCGTGGTGCTTACAACCGATTCCGCCGTGGCGCACTCCTCCTACATCCTCGCGCGCCAGGCCGGCATCATGCCCCAGTTCGCGAACCCGGAGGAGAAACTGCCGGACTCACAATGCTATTTCCTGCCCAACGCGCTCGGGCGCGCCCACCTTACGATAGAACGCTGGGAGGAGCTCAAGGCGAAAGTGCGCGCCGGCGCCACGCTCTATCTCTCGTGGAACGACACCTTCCTCGACTCGATGGAGGAGGTTGGCGGCATCGAGGTCGCGTTCCGTCAGCAGACGGGCGGCATGGACGTCTGCGACTTCGGCGACTTCAAGCAGTCGTTCGGATATTCCGTCAAGCGACGTTTCAACGCGCTTACGGCGGAGACGTTTGCGAAGAACCAGGCCGGAGAGGGCGTGTTCTTCCGCAACCGCTACGGCAAGGGCGTTGTGTATGTATTCGCGCATAACTTTGAGAAGGGGTTCTACGGAAGCGCGGGCAAATACGAAGGCGACGCCTGGAAGGTGTGGGCAAAGGTGTGTCCAGTGAAGAGGCTGCTTTCGACCGACGACAAGAACGTGTTCGTCTCCGAGCATTGTTTCGGCGGCGGACGCTGTGGACTTCTTGTGGTGAACAACAGCGGAAAACCCTACTCGGGCGTACCTGCACTTATGGACGGCTGGCGCGTGGCGAGTGTTCTCACCGACGATCCAGCCGCCGCGAAGTGGGAAGACGGCAGGCTTTCGCTCGCCCCCTGCTCCGGCGTTCTGCTCATGGCCGAGAAGAACAATTAAACCTAATAACCTCGGTTGAATCTCAGCGCCTCTGCGTGAGAATATGATAGCGAAATTACAGTCCAACCGCGTGCGTCGCACTTACCTCGGTGGCAGCAGAATTGATGCCTTCACAGGAGCGTCGCCATCCCGCGTGGACGCCCTGCCGCAGCCGGAGGACTGGCTTGCATCCACCACAACCGCTTTCAACGGCACGCTCGAAATCGAAGGCGAGGGGTTGGGACGGCTGGAGGATGGCCGGTTCGTGAAGGATGTGGTCGGCCCTTTGCCGATACTGGTGAAACTGCTCGACAGCGACGAGCGGCTTGTCATACAGGCGCACCCCACGGTGGCCTGTGCCAAGCGCCTTTTCGGTTCGCCTGTCGGCAAGACGGAGTGTTGGTATTTCCTCGAAGGCACGGCGGAAGACGCCTGCGTCTACCTCGGCTTCAAGCCGGGCATAACGCGGAAACTTTGGGAAGATGCGTTTGAGCAATCAAACAATCAGACAATCCAGCAATCCGACAAACTCCTCTCATTCCTTCATCGGATTCCGGTGAAGGCCGGGGATTTCGTGTTTGTGGATGGTGGAATGCCTCATGCGATCGGCGGTGGATGCTTCATGGTCGAGTTGCAGGAGCCGAGCGATCTGATGGTGGTGGCGGAACGCGTCACGCCGTCGGGACGGCGCATCCCGGACGCGAAGATGCATGGCGGCGTGGGCTGGGACAAGATGTTCGACGTGTACGAATACGAGGGCAGCACTTTGGAGGAGACGTGCGCGAAGTATGTCAGGCGGTCCACGGGCGGTCAATGTGATTACGTCTGCGGACCGGAGCTGACGGACAAGTTCACCATGTGGCGCGTCACGGGAGGCGGGAGCGTAGTGCTTCCGCGCGACCGCGCAGTCGCCGTTGTCACGGGCGGCAATGGCGATGTGAACGGTCTTTCCGTGAAGAAGGGCGATCGCCTGCTCATTTCGGACGATGGCCGCATCGACGTCTCGGGCGATGCGTCGCTTATCGTGTGCGCCTGATAGGTTGTTGGGTGAAAGCGAATGTGGTAAAATACGCAATGTACTTTTCAAGGAGATTTGCCATGAAACTGAAAAAAGAGGCCGTTTTTGCTTTCATCGCCGTGTTGGCGACAGTGGCATCTGCCGCCAATATCGTCCTGATGGGAGATTCCACTCTCGCGCCACGTACCGACAATTCCAGGTACGGCAGTTGGGGAGACGCCCTCAAACCCGCGCTGGCCGATGGCAACAGTGTACTTAATTTCGCCATCAGCGGCCGCACCGTGCGTACGTTCAAGCCTACATGGGAAAAGAACTTCGGCAAGGTCGTCGCCGGGGATTTCGTGATCATACAGTTCGGCATCAACGACGCATCCCAAAAGAAGCTCGTCGAAGAGGATGAGTTCAAAAAGACCCTGACAGAATGGGTCGATGCCGTGCTTGCCAAGGGGGCGACGCCGATTCTGTGTAGCCCTGTGGCTAATGCCGGATGGTCCAAGGATGCCAAGCCGGATTCCAAATTCAGACTCACTTCCTCGCGTCGTAAGTACGGCGACTTTGCGAAGGCCGTTGCCGAAGCCAAGGGGGTCGCCTACGTGGACATGACCGCCCTCACCGCAGGGGAGCTCTCCAAGGTCGGCAAGGACGCCGCCCATGCCATGTATGTGGGGGACAGCACAAAGGACGGTAAACCTATATTCGACACATGCCATCCCTCCAAGTCCGGAGCGAAGCGTTTCGCCGAATTGTTCGTGGCCGATGTGAAGGCACGCAAGCTTCCGGTCGCGAAACTTTTTAAGTCAGGAAAGGAAGCAAATGACGATTAGATCATGTGTTTTTTGCGTATTGTGCCATGTGGCGCTCTGTGCCTTGTGCGACGACGCGGCCAGATATCTGGTGGTGGACGTTTCCGGGGGGACGCAAGCCGCGAAGCGGACAATACGTTCAAGCGAAACGCCGCCAAACGTCTCGGACGATGCGTGCCGAACGGGCGAGTTGTGGCTTAGGCGACTGCCGGGCGCGGCGGGGCTCGCCGTCTCCGTTTTCGAGATCACGCAGGCCCAGTACGAGGCGGTCACGGGCGAGACTCCATCCAGACATCAGGGGAAGCTGCGTCCGGTGGAGAACGTTTCGTGGAACGAGGCGATGGCCTTCGCGGCGGCACTGTCGCGCCAGACCGGCCTTTCCGTGGATCTGCCGACCGATGCGGAATGGGAGTCCGCCTGCCGCGCGGGCACGAAGTCTCCCTTCTACAACGGGAAAGCCCCTCGTTCGCATCTTTCGCCGGAGCTTGATCCCATCGCCCGCTACGGCAACAACAGGCATGACGGCAAGGGCGGCGGATACGCCGAACATGTGAATGTTGGGTCGTACGAGCCCAATCCCTGGGGACTCTACGACACGCTCGGCAATGTTTCGGAATGGACGAAGGACTGGGCGGGGGAGAGACTCCCCGCCAATCTCTTCAAATCACTCAGGGGCGGCAACTGGTATCCGTGCATGGAGATTTCGACGGCGTTCTACTGCACGGCGTCAAGTCGCGGGATGGCCGGATATGTGGACTCGACCACGGATTACAAGAGCGATCTCGTCGGGTTCCGGATCGTTGTGCGTGAAGATGGGAGGGGTGTGAAATGAATAGCTCGTCAAAGGTGTTCTTTGCATTGTTCTCCGCCGCGTCGGCGATGATGCTTGAGGCGAAGAGCTACGATGTGGCCGACTACGGCGCGAGGGGCGACGGTGTGACGAAGGACACGGCGGCCATCCAGAAGGCTATAGACGCGGCGGCGGCTGGCGGCGGAACGGTCGAGCTTGGCGCGGGCACGTATCTTTCGGGGACCATCTGGCTAAAGTCCAACGTGGATTTCCATCTTGGGGCCGGCGCTACGCTGAAGGGCAGCCCCGACAAGGCGGACTATTGCTCCGTCGGGGATTATGTGCAGAACTGCGAAAGCAGCAAGGAGCACGGCGAGAACGCCTCCGGCGGGCATCTCGTCGTAGCCGTCGAGCAGAGCCACGTGACAATCCGCGGCCCGGGCAGAATAGACGGCAACGGCCTTGCCTTCTGCGCCTATCCGGACGGCAGAGAGCGTCACCACCAGCGCGACTACGAGTGGCGCCCGGGGGCGATGCTGCATCTGGTGGAGTGCGACAACCTGAGGATAACGGACGTCGAGCTTGTGAATTCGACCTACTGGAACTGTTTTGTCCACGGATGCGAGAACGTGTTCGTGCGCGGCGTCCGCGTCCTTACGCCCCGCGCGCCGCACATCCTAAACGGCGACGGCTTCACGATCGACTCCTGCCGGTTCGTCTCGATCAGCGACTGCCAGATCGTGGCCTACGACGACGGTCTCACCATCCGCTGCAACCAGAAGAGGCTTAAACGCAAGCTCGAGTGCGCGCACGTGACGGTGGCCAACTGCACGATCTCGTCGCGGATGAACGCCATCAGGGTAGGCGTCGGGAACGGGCCGATCCATGACATGACGTTCTCCAACATCGCAATCCACGACTCGCGCACGGCAGTGAACTTCTGCTCGTCCTGGGGCGGGAGCGGCACGCCGATCCGCAATGTGCGCTTCCGGGGATTGACGGTTGATGCGATAGATTTTCTCCGTATGCACCAGAACGGACGGATTACGCCCGTTGAAGACATTCATTTCGACGGCGTCTCCGGCTATGTGCGGATGCGGTCGCGCATCTGGCCGAAGAAGGGCCATCCGTTCCGCAACTTGACGTTCCGCGACGTCGATCTGCCGTTCGGTCTTGAGGCGCTGCATGTCGAGGGGCTGAAGGTTGAAGGCGGACGTTTCGCGGTTCTGCCTCTCGACCCGGCGTACATCGCCTATGTGGACGCAGAGCTTGCGGCTGGCCGCGACATTCTCTATTGAGCCGCGTCGCACTCTTGCAGAGGGAAGGGGAAATTGGTAAAATATCCGCCGAGGTTTTGGGAGATAAGGAGATTCGTTATGAAATTGATGAAAACGGTCATTCCCATTGGGGGTGAATTAACCCTTCTCGCGGCGTTTGCAATGTGCAGTGTCGCCGCATCGGAGGTGTTGTTCACCGGCGGTTCCGGAAACGATCTCGCCACGGGGGCCAACTGGTCGGGTGGTGCATGCCCCGGCGCCGGGGATGTCGGCGTGGTGGACTTCTCAACTTACTCCGGGGGGACCGTGTTCACCGTCTCCTCCGATACCGCGATGGGCGGACTGTGTTTCACGAACGCAACGGCGGCGGTGACGCTTTCCGGCGAGGGCACGCTGTCGCTGGGTGCGGATGGTCTCTCGTATGACGCGGCCAAGACGTTTACGCTGCGCGCTCCAATGGCGGTCACGGCTGCTCAGCAGTGGAAGTTCGCGCTTGGCGACATTGAGTCGTACGCGACGATTTCAGGCACGGATTCGCTTTTCATAGACAATTGCGCCGTGGTGAATTTCCGCGAAGCGCCGCAGTTCGACGGCGACCTCAAACTCCGTGCATACGGCGTGCGCCATTTCACGCGCGGGAAGGTGGCGCGTAGCTTCAGGGCGGATCTTGCGTCGGGCGGCGGCGATAACCAGCGGTGTTACAACAACATCTTCTTTGGCGGTGAGATGCGCTGGTCGGACATGTTCACCAGCGGCAGCTACGATTTCACGGGATGGCGGCGTTTCTTCTTAGGCGTCACAAATCTCTCTGCATCGGTTCCCGTGGTGAAGATGGATTCCGCGAACGACGATCTCTATCAAAATGGTCCCTATCGTGTCGGCATATCCGCCGGCATCATCGACCAGAGCGCGGGCAAGATTCGGGCGAAAAACAGAGCCTACGGCTTTACCGTGGGCGCGGTGAACGGAGAGTCTAGCGATAACGGCTTTGTGAAGAACCACGGCGAACTGCCGGCGGAGTATCGTCTTTCTGGGACGGCGGAACTGGACGTCGGCTACGTCTTCATCGGCGCCGGCTCGCAGAAGGCGACTTACCATCCCCGCATGGTGCAAAACGGCGGCACCGCGACGGTCAGCAAGGGGTTGTACGTCGGTGGCGACCAGGATTCCGCATCGCCGGGATTCGGCGAATACATAATCAGCAATGGCACTCTGGCGGCGGGCATTGCCAACCAGGGCAGTGACCACTCCACGCGCGGGATAGCCCTTTGCCAGCCTTTTGGCGGGGCCGGTACGTCGCCTGGCGTGTTCACGCTCGCCGGTGGATCGGTCTCCGCATGGGCAGTCAAGTTCGGGCCGGATTCCGGCGCGTGGGGAAGTGCAGCACCGGCGGTCAATGAAGGTTTCGGACTTTTCGAGATGAAAGGCGGCACGCTCGATTTGAGGGCGACCGGCTTTTCGCTTGGAGCCGGATGGAACAAGACGGCCACTAACTCAGCCTATCGTGTAAACCTGTCTGGGGGACAGATTGATTTTGCGGCGGCCCAGACGGTGAAGACCGGACTGTTCTTCCCCCCGGGCGGCGAAGGCGCGACTTTAAACACGGGCAACTACGACATCACGGTCGATGCGCCGATCTCGGGCGACGGAGTGCTTCGCAAGACGGGGGATGGATATCTTGTTCTGGCGGACGCAAACCGCTTCGGTGGCGAGATCGACGTCGAGGCAGGCACATTGGATGTGCGCGGGACTTTTACGCAGACCGGCGCTCCTCCCGCCTCCGGCGACGACTGCTGGACGTGGACGGCAGACCATTTCACGAACGAGTTCGTCCATGGCAGCACGATCCTCTCGTGGGCGGACGACGCGCATGGTCTTGCCGCCGTAGATTGGACGAACGCGAACAGCTATGCCTACCAGGACGGCCGCAACAATTACAAGGGGAAATTACCGACCTTGGCGACAAACAACTACTTCAACGGGCACGCCTCGCTCCATTTCAACCAGGCCTGCCTGATGGTCCCCGCGGTGTCGAATCCGCTTGCCGGGTCCACGAACTTCACCATGGTGGTGGTGTTCCGTCCCAACAACACCACAGGCGACAACAACATCTGGTACGGGCATACATTTTTCGCCGGCAGCGACTATGAGTATGGCCCTGACGTCCCCGTGTTCACGTACGATGCGTCGGGATGTCTGCGGATGGGGCTCATCACATATCCTGACGGCAACACCCGCAAGGCGCCGTATGTCCGTTCGCGTGATGCCAAGAACCTCATGAACACGGTGAACGTAGCCGTGGGTACAGTCCAGGGGTTGGAGTTCTCTCTGAACGTGAACGGATATCTTGTTTCCACAAATGTGTCGGAAAGATATACGTCGCGCCCCATGTTCATGGCCCGGGACAAGAAAATGGCGTTGTGTTTCGGCGGACAGTTCCCTGACTGGCAGAACTTCCGTTCTTCCAACCAGCATATTCCGGAGATACGCATCTACACGCGTAAACTCTCGGTCCACGAGCAGAACGCGCTCATCAGGGAGCTTCTGCGCAAGTACCGGGGTGACGCGGCGGGTGACGCCGAATTGTTGAAGGAGGCGACAGACGGGCTTGATGGCGCGCTCAACGGAGAGACTGCTCCGGCCGCGCCTGTTGCGACGTCCGGCGAATGGACGGCGGATGCGCTCAATGATCTTCTTGACGACGGCGCGACCGTCGCGTCGTGGCCGAATGCGGACGGCACGAAGACGGCCACGGCGGCCATCGCGAACGCGCCGGGTCCGAAACTCGTAAAAGACTCGATGAACGGCAGAAGCGTTCTGCGCTTCGACGGCACGCAGGCGATTGGCATCCCGGCGGCGGACTCGCCCGTCTCCGGCCAGGCCAACTACACCGTGGCGGTGGTGTTCCGCACGACGACGGACGGCACGGGCGCGAACACGTTCCGCTGGGACCGGACGACGGGCCTCGTCTCGTCGAAGGCCACCACGTGGAACTCCGAGGACTTCGCGATCTCCTTCGGCACTGAAGGAACCGTTGGAGGTTTCTACGGCGACCTCAACGGCAACAGCCAGCAGATATGGGACAGGCGTCCGTTCAGGTTGCACGACGGACTGCCGCATGTCGCCGTGATGTCCGTGACGTCGGAGAAGAAGATGTGGTTCATGATCGACGGACAGCTGCGCACCGCCACCTTCACGACCGGCGGCGGAACGGCGCGTGCGGCGCGGAACGTTCTGATTGGCGCGCAGGCTGACGGTCTCGGGTATTTCACGGGCGACATCGCGGCGGTGCGGCTCTATCCTGAGGCGCTGACTTCGGATCAGATGAAGGCGCTTTCCGAACACTATGCCTATGAGTATGGTTTCCGTCTTCTGCCCATGATCGCGCCGGGCGGCATGTCGGCGGCGGCGAACGGGCTTGGCGCCACGAACATCCACGTGGCTGCTGGTGCGATGCTCAAGATGCCGATCTCCGCAGATGCGCCGTTCGCGTTCAGGCACGGCGTCGGCCGCCTGACGGGCGAGGGCAAGTTCCTTGGATCGTACCGCTACGCCGCCGGATCCACGCTTGACGCAGGTGCCGAGATGGCGGACGTGGAGGATCTTCAGATAGTAGGCGCCACGCTGCGCTTCCCGCGCGGCGCGTCTCTGCCGTGGACTCCGGGAAGTGCGCTCTCGCGCGTGGCCGGATCCATAACGGTGGACATGTCGGACTGGGCTGGATTGAGAAACAACCTCCCGTCGAACTTGATGCTCGCGCAGTTTGATCCGGCGGTCGTCGATCCTGCGGTGACTTTCACCTGCGAGGGCCTCGGCGGAAGCTCCACGCTGGAGTACAATGCGGAGACGGGTGTTCTCGTGATGCACACCGTAAGCGGCACGAGGATTCTCTTCAAATGATGGCGACGGCGCGCTGAACAAACTGAAATCGTTTAGCCTGTTCGATTCGTAGATGGTTTCCGTCAACAGGCAGTGTGGATTTATGGTATAATACTGGCGCTTTGCTGATGTGTGTCTGTGGCTAGATGAGGATTGGAGAAGGAATGTCGGAACTGATACGGAATAAAATTGACTATTTTGTAGTGTGCGTGAATGATTTCGCGGACACCTATGGCTTGTCTTATGTTGCCGCATTCGACTATCTCAAGGCACACAACGGTATTGATTTCCTTTCCAAACACTATGACATTGAACATACGTATTCAATTGACGAGGCCGTTGCCGATCTGGTGCAGGTATGTGCAAGAAACGGAGGCAGTGTTGTATGCCCCCATATGATGCCACAGGATGCTCCGTAGATTATTAAGCGAAGAAGGAGACCGTGCTATTTGTTCGGCTTGTCGGCGCTATGGCCTAGGAGCGACGATATGCGCGATGCGGCGTCGCGGAAGTCCGCGCCGATCTTGGGGATGTCGTCGGTGGAGATGTTCTCGACAGGGCCTGTGATCCAAATCGTCGCAACTGGATACGCGTTCCTGTCCAGAATGGGCGCACCCACGCAGTAGATGCCGTTGTACTGCTCGCCGTCGTCCGTAGAATAGCCGTTTTCATGTACGCGTTTGAGCTCGGCCAGAAATGCCTTTGGCGTGCATATCGTGCGCGAATTGTAGCGGGTGAACGTCATCCGCTTCATCAGCCCTTCGCGAATCTCTTGGGGCAGGAAGGCCGTGATGGCCTTTCCGGGAGCAGTGCAGTGCAGCGGAGAGCGATGTCCGGCGTCGATGGAAAAGCGGAAAAGCCGTTTACCCGCGCAATTTTCGATGGTGACGATTTCAGCATCGTGCAGAACGCCGAACAAGACGGTGTCGAGCCACTTGTCGCGCAAGGCGCGCATTTCGGGAAGGGCGATTCCTATGAGGTCGCGGTCGAATAGGGCGCGCTGTCCGGTCATGAGCATCTTCATCGTCATGGAGAATGCCTTGGTGTCTGGGTTGCGGCGCAACCATCCGGTCGCTTCCAGCTGAAGCGTGATGCGCGCGACGCTCGAGATCGGCAGCGAAAGCGCTTCGGCAATCTCGACCTGCGTGCTTCCCTGCGGGCGGGAGGAAAGGAACTCCATTACGGAGAGACCGCGCGAGAGTCCGGGGACGGGCAAGGCTTCTTTCTTCTTGTTTGTTTTGCTCATGGCGTTATTATACCACAATCTCGGCATCGTCGCCATCGTCGTAATCGGCATGGCACTGGCGGTAACGCCAATAATGCAACAAATTGGCTTTGCTCCTTGACGGCCTCGGAACGAAATGATAAAATTTTCACCAAAGGAAAGGATTCTCAATGATGGTAACATTCCCATTGGTGGGATTTTCTTTCCGCAGGTGGAAAACAAGGAGGAATAACAATGAAAGAAGCAATGGCTACATTGATTTTCAACAACGCGCCGTCTGTTGGAAACTCGCAAAAAAGCACCGCAAATGGGGGGGGGGGGCGTTTATAGGCAAGTAACGTTCTTTGTCCTGGCATGTTCGCTCTGCGGAGTGCTCTTGGCGGAACCGCTCCCCGTCACGGACGGTCTTAAGTTTCATGTGGATGCGAATGTCGGTGTGACGACAGACGAAAACAACAAGGTGAGCCGCTGGGCCGATCAGTCCGGGAGCGGTCTGGACGTAGTCCAGTCCACGGCCTCTCTTCAGCCGATGGCTCGTGATACGCCGCATGGTCCGGGCGTGTATTTCAATTCCACGAATCTCATGGCGACGACGGACAACGGCATCTGCTACGCAACCCATACCGTAATAGCCGTTGCCCAGCCTGATCGTACATACGGCCAAGAGATAGGCGACGTAATCGGCAGCAACAAAGACGGCGGATATGCCGCAGGCGACATCCTCATGATGGTCAACTGGGATGACGGCCGTCTTCTTCGCGCTGCGGTGTGGGGCTCGAAGAACCACTATGTGCGCACAAGAGACAAGGGTAATTCCATGGATCTCGTCATCCTTGAACAGCGCTTCGACGGAAGCGTACTCGAGGCGCGCGTGAACGGCTCTTTCTTTTCCAACGCTGATGGGCAAGAGGTCAGCGATTTCTCCGATTTCCCGACAGATGTCTATACGGGAGTTCTTCTTGGCGGCAGAAGCGCGAATAACCTGACGGGTTTGCGTTTTCATGGCGACATGTTCGAGGTGCTTATCTACGACCGAGCTATCACGCCGCAGGAGCGTCGCAGCCTCGTGTTTCACCTTGCGGAGAAGTGGGGCGTTCCAGGCTGCTCCACGAACAGGACTATTGCCGCGAAGGACGATCTGCAGTTCAGAATGAGCGCCGCCGAGACGGGATCGTTTCAGACGAACGCCGCCGGGCGCGTCCTTTCGTACGTTGATACGCTTGGCATGTCTGGATTGGCGCTTTTACAATCCAACACGACGGGTCAGCGTCCGCTTCTGACGGAGACTGACGGCATTCCGGCTGTGCGGTTCCACGGCACCAACTATATTTCCAGCACAAGTTCCACTATAGACTACGGCACGCACGACATTTTCCTCGTCGTGAAGCCCGCCACCACCGCGAAGATGGGCGACTTGTTCCTCAGCAATCCGTCCGGCTCTTACGGCAACGGCGATGTCCTTGCGATGTGTAACTGGGATGACGACTCCGCCTTGCGCGCGGCGGTGTGGACGAGCGGAGCCAACTACTATTGCAAGAGCACGTTCGCGAAAACTGCGGAGCGCGTCATCTTCGAGCAGCGCTTTGACGGCTCAACTCTCTTCGCTAGCGTGAATGGCCACTACGAGGGGAAGAAGGTTGACATTCCGACATTCTCCAAGTTGGGTGGCGTCAATCTCGGCGGACGTCCCATTTATGCCGGTACCCGCCAGTTGTACAACGGCGACCTCCACGAGGTGCGCGTCTATGACAAATGCCTCTCCAAGGCCGAGCGCCGAGCCGCTCTTCTTGAAATGTCCTCGGAGTGGGGCGTGGAGGATGACTATCTGCGGTCGCTCAGACTAGTTGAAGCCTACATTGCGGAATGTCCGATTCTGGATGGTCTCGTGTTCAGGTGCGATGCATCCAAGGCGGACACGATGACGAAAAACGAAGCCGGGGAGATCTCTTCGTGGTTGGATCTTTCGGGAGAGGGTAATTCTGTGTCGCAGTCCACGGCGGAATGCCGCCCGGTGTATCTGCCCAATGGATTCTTCTACGGTCGCCCGGGCGTCTCGTTCGACGGGTCGAAGTGCATCTACGGCGGAACGGTGTGCTATTCCAACAGCACCATCTTCATCGTGGCGCAGCCTGCCGCACTGAACTGTGGCGAGGATTTGTTCGCCTCCTACAACGGGACGATGGGCGTCGTGGCCGGCGGCGTAATCATTCTCGCGAACAAGAACAGCCACGTAATGCGCGGACTGTACGCCTATACTGTTTCTTCGTACCAGTCCACATCCGACGCCTCTTTCGGCGCGTCAAGGACGACGCCAACGATATACGAGCAGCGCGTGACGGACAGCAAGCTGGAGGCGTCCGCACTGTCGCGGAAGATGGCGAAGGAGACGGTGCGCGTAAACCATACGGCGAGTCCGGTGTCGACGAAGTCGAAAATCTCACTCGGTGGGCGTGGCAACTCTGCATCGACGACGACAAACTTCAAGGGCGTTTATGCGGAAGTGCTCATATACGACAGGGCGCTTTCCGACGCGGAAGTGGAGACGGTGGAGGACTATCTTGTGAAGAAGTGGTTCGACATCCCACGAGGACTGAGAATCTCAATACGGTGAAAGTCCAGTGTTGCCAATGTTGTCAGTTGTCAATATCCAATACCCAATTTGGGAGTGAGTGTATTGGGGATTGGCAACATTGGAAATTGGTAATATTTTAACAATGGTAACATTAAAAACAAGGCGATTCATGAAAAAAGAAATCATATTTGCTTCTGTGTTCTGCGCGTCCACTGCGGCCTTCGGATGGTGGGATCATCCGTACATTACGCGGGCGGCGTGGGACATTCTGCCGCGTGAACTTACGGCGCAGTACACGGACTTCGAGCGCGACGAACTCTGCCGCCACACCATGATGAGCGACTACCCGCGAATGAGGACTGCAGGAGACTTCGGATACTTCCAGTTGTGGGACGCGTTTATGTGGCGGCAGAGACGCACAATCGTGGGGTATGAGAATGGCGGCGGGAAAGACATAGACTTCGCCCGCCTGATGCAGTCCGCCCGCACAGAGACAGCCCTCAACACCTTCCTCACCGTCGGATGCATGCTGCACGGCATAGAGGACCAGATGTCCATTTCCCACACCGTCCTGCCCGGTCCCTACCAGGCGGAATGGCATGCACCGTGCGAGGCTTTCGCTGACTGGCGGAACTATAATCTGCATGGATATGTCCCCAAGCCTCTCGCAAAGGGATATGACCCCAAGACACTACAGAAAGCTTGCGACGCGCGGATAAAGGCGGTGAACGAACGCGCCGGTGAGTTCTGGACGAAGATAAAGCCCATCATCGATGAAAACGGCATTAAGCAGCCTTCGAAAGTGAAACTGCGCACGAACGAGCGCATCGACCCGTATGTGCAGGGATTCGCGCGAGGTGTTGGGGAGTTGGTGGCGGACGTCCTCTACACGCTTCTTTCCGCCAGGCGCGACTTCGCCGCCAACACGGGCGCGGCGCTCGAGGGATTCGTTTCGCCGCCGAATGATCCCGTCAACGCCGACCGCAGCGCAAAGATCTATCTGCGCAATGCAGATGCTTCCCCAACAGACTACGAGACGATGGCGTTCGAGGGGCGCTTCGTTTTCCGCAATCTGCCTTCCGGCAAGTATCGTCTTGTGGCAACGCGACTTGGGGCGGAACTTGCCGAATCTGATGTGTTCGAGCTTGCGGTAGGGCGCACGACGCGCGTGAATATCGCCCTCAAGGCGTCCGATACTGTTGGTAATCAGGTTTGGAATCCCACGGGGACATGGGATCTCTATGGCGCCGGTGCGCCGGACCGCTGGCGCGTGAAGCCTCTTTTCAACTGGGGGCCGTTGCAGCAGGAATACTGGCGCACAAGCTTCATGCACCTTGAACCGGGATGGACGTATCGTTTCGGCGCGAAGCTGAAAAAGCCCGGGATGGAAGTGCGGCTTAGGGTGGCAAGGGATTTCGGCGGACACGGCCCAGCGACTGTTCTAAAATTCAACGATGGCGTTTTGGAGACGGAGCAGGCCTGGACGAATAACGAGAACTTCCTGAAGGCGAAGATCGAGGTTGTCACGACGGCGACGCTTTCGGACGTCATCGAGAAGGTGTGGCTCGTGCCCGTTCCGCCGAAGGGATGGAAGCCCGGCACGCCGCGTGCGGACTATGTGCCGCTCGACGACGTCTTTAGAACGGCTCTCCACTCGGAGCCGCCCCAGCCGGAATTCTGGCATAAGTGCAGAGGAGCAGGTTTCTCGATTTCAGACCATTAGGTGGAGCCGCTTAAGATCGGCGTCAAGCCAAGGAAGACGCTTTTCGCGAAGGAGGACATCTCCCAGCCGAAGTATGACGGCACGAAACTGATGGTTCCCAAGATCATGCTCGTTGGGGATCTTGTGAAGTGACGGAGATTTGACGGCGATGGATTCTTCAAATGTGGCTCTGACTTGGACGGTCTAGGCTGGCGTATTATTTGCGTATGAGGTGCTTGCGATGGGCGATGGCGACCGCCTCGGCCCTGTTTGCGGCACCTATCTTCTGGAGGAGTGCGGCGACATGCTCTTTGACCATGTCAAGACTTATGTCCAGCTGTTTGGCGATGTCGGGATTTGAAAGCCCGCGCATGATGGACTCGAGTATCTCCGTCTGCCGCGGAGAAAGTGGTGCTGACGGGGGATCGTCGGCAAGTACGCGCTCTATATCGGCCGAGATGTAGCGTTGTCCTGCGGCTACCGCATGGATGGCGGCGACGAGTTCGCCGAATTCGCAGTTTTTCATCACGGCGCCCTTAGCGCCGGCATCGAGTGCGTGCGCTATGCCGTCCGACGTGTCGAATGTGGTGAGGATCAGTATGTTGGCGTCAGGGACCTGTGCGAGAATCTGCCTTGTGGCCTCGACGCCGTCCATGCCCGGCATCATCAGGTCCATGATGATCGTGTCGGGCCGAAGCTTGACCGCTTTGACTATGCCGGTCTCGCCGTTTGCCGCATCACCCACCACCTCTATGTCCTTTTTCGCGTTAAGAAGCGACGCCAGGCCCATGCGCAGTATGGCGTGATCGTCTATTATCAGTATTTTTATCTTGTCCATATCTCTAACTCCACTTTGGTTCCCCTGCCCGGGGCGCTGTCGATGGTGACGTCGCCGCCAAGCTGTTCCACGCGCTCGGCGATTCCCTGCAGCCCGAAGTGTCCCTGGAGGACGCCGGGACGGTTGCGGGGGTCGAAACCGCATCCGTTGTCGGTGACGGAACAGATTATTCTATTCCCGTCGGCCCTGCCCGTGATATTGACCGACGTCGCGCCGCCGTGGCGTATGGCATTGAGAACAAGTTCACGGATCACGCGCAGAAGCGTATGTGCGATGTTGTCTGCGAGTCGGGATCGCGGCACATTGAAGTTCACGGACAGATGCGACATGCTGACATGCGGCTGGAGAGTCTTGAATATCGCCTTCTCCATGTCGGTCTCCTCGAGAGCCTGGCTGCGGAGATCCCAAAGGCAGTTGCGCAGCTCGTCCCTGCATGACTTGAGCGCCTTGCCCGCGACTTCGATGTGGGCGAGCATTTCCGGCGGAGCGTCGCCGCGAAGTTCGTTCGCGGCCTCTATCTCCATGGAGACGCCCGTCAGGTTCTGCGCAATTGTGTCGTGCAGTTCCACCGCGAGTCGTGTCCGCTCTTCCGTCTTCATCTTGGACTTTTCGTGTTCCAGCTGCTTGCGCATCAGTTCGCGTCCCTTGCGCACCGCCAATCGTTTCAGAGAGAAGTTCCAGGCGACCACGCCCACTATCATCGCGAAAAGCGCCACGATCACGTACGTCAGCCTCGCGGGCGTCCACCATGGCGGATCGGAAACTACACGCACGTCGGCCTTGGATCTGGGGACGATGAAAAAGCCCTTTATCTTGTAGAATATGAAATTCGGGTGCCAGCTCTCTGTTTCCATGATGCATGTGCCGGTGACCTCTATCATGCTTCCTTCGTGGATTCTGCCGACAATGTCCTTGATCGTTTCGGCCTCGACGGTGAAGACGTAGCCGTCGTCCTCCATGTATATGCGGTAGGGGTCGGTGCCGACGACAGGAAGGTTGATGACGCGCCCTGTCATGCGCACGGTGCTCCCGTGGCATCTGTATTGTATATTCCTGTTCCCTTCGTTGTCCACAAGAAGATCGTGCGGAGAGATGGTTTTCGGTTCGACGTCCGGCATCGGGCGCGGCGGAAGCCGATGCCAAGTCGCGCGCAGAAGGTTCATGTGAAACGTGTCGGATTCCGGAAACCCAGCTGCTTCTATCTCATCGCCGTAGGCCGGAACGTTGCCGTCGTCGAATTCAATCTTTGTGACGAGGCCGTTTGTCATGCCAACGAGCGCCTGGTTGCCGTGCCAGACGGCAAGGACGCGTCCTGCGGCCTTGTGGCGGCCGAGCGCCGACATCTCGATCGGGTTCAGGTTGTATATCTCTGCGATGTCGGGCAGGACGCGCAGTTTGCGGCACTCTTTGCCTAGATTGCATATTGCGGACAAGTCCGCGACTTTGAAGGACCTGCCAAGCTGCATGTGGCTGCCGAGGTCACGGGGTACGCATACGCCGGTGAGCCGGACCTTGGAATCCACAAGGTCTTTCAGCTTTGCGTACTCGTCATCCCTGGCGGGAACGCTCGCATACAGCACCCGGCCGTCGTTCTCGATTATGATATACGTCCACTTCGAATTGATGTTGCACCGACAGACGTCGCGCACAGTGCCGGACACGTGCGCCAGCCTGCAATCGTATTTGCCGGCGAGCAGTTCGTCGATGCCGGCCGCTATCGGTTCGGGTGCAGGTCCGCAGGATACGCGGGACATCTCATCCATCATGGCGGCACATTGAAACACATTGGACTGGACGGTCTTGCCCGTTATTCTTACCGTGTCGCCGGCCCGCGGCACGAAGGGCAGCTTCGATGTAGGGGCATGTATCACAACGGCCCCGGTGCGATCCTCCACTGCGATGACGGAGAAAATGAGCCATTCCTTGTGTCTGACGTATGAGACTTTAGTTTCGATGCTGAAACTGGTTTCTCGGAACGATCTGCCGAATATCGCGTCTGCAAGTTCCGATGCGGTATTGACCACATGCGGAGCGGCTACCTGCGCAAATGAAAAGAACGGCATGAGCAAGGTTGATGCTATAAGTGCAAGTTTCACAGGCATTATTTTATCAAAAACCTTCTCGCTTTGCACGGCTCGTCCATCCCCCTGACAGGGGGGGTAGGTTGAATGCATTATTTTTGCTACAATGAATCTGCATCGGCAAAATGCAAAGTGTACCAGGAGAACAAACTCAAGAGGTCAAGAACAATGAAGAGAATAGCAGCATGCATGATGATGGCGGCGGGCGTGAGCGGAATGCCCGGCGCCGCGACAACGGCGCTGGTATACTTGCCTCCGCGTGATGTGGACCCGAAGGCGGCGACGCTCTGCTTCACGGACGAACCTGCTGTGAAAAAGCCGAACACCATGAAGCCGTTCCTCTGCTGGAAGGTGCGCATGGGCAAGGACATGCAGGGCCGCCCTGCGCAGATGGTTCCTTGCTGGCCCGAATACAACCATGTGCAGACGACGCCGGAGGGGCCGGGCAACAACGCGCTGGGGTCGGGGCTCTTCGGCAAACTCTCACGCGGCAAACATGCAAAGATGCTCACCGACGCCGAGAAACGCGTCCTCGCAACGTGGATTGACCTCAACGCGACGTTCTACGGATGCTACGAGGAGCCGAACCTCTCCAGGCAGTTGAGGGGTGAGCCTATTCACATGCTAGAAAGACAATAGAAAACCGTTGCGAATGACTCTGGCCCTGAAACAAGCGACTACGTCAAATAGTTAGGAAAGACATGAAGACACAATTGATTGCATGCGCCGGTTTCGCCTTGATGGCGGGCGCCAACGTCGTAGCGTCCGCCGGAGAGCGCGATGTGGTGAAGGCATCCGGCAAATGGGAGATGGCCCAGGCCACGGATCCCGGCAGATGGATGCCCGCGATCGTCCCGGGCACGGTGCTCAGGACGCTTGTGGCGAACAAGGTCGTGCCCGACCCCTTCTGGGGCGTGAACAACAGGTGGGAGGACAAGACGCTCCCCGACCTGAGCGACAATCGGGAATTCTACACGGCGACCTTCCGCACGAAGGTGGCGCTGCCGCGCGACTTCGCGGGCAAGACCGTCTGGATGCGCCCGGAGGGCGTGAACTACAGGAGCGAAATCTATCTGAACGGGCGCCTCGCGACGTCAACCGCCGGGATGTTCGCGCGAAACGCCGTCGACGTGACGGGGTTCGTCAAGCCCGGAGAGGAGAACGATCTGCTCGTCAAGGTGTGGCCGGTGGACCATCCCGGCGTGCCGAAGCAGAAGCGCTGGGGCGCGGCCAACGGCGAATGGCGCAACGGCGGCGACGGCGAGATCGGGCGCAACGTCACCATGCTGATGAGCGTGGGCTGGGACTTCACGTTCTCCGACGGCATACGCGACCGCAACGCGGGGATATGGCGCGACATAACGTTCTTCGCCACGGGCGACGTGCGGCTCGACGCGCCCTACGTGCGCTCGAAGCTGAACGCTGACCATTCCGCCGCGGACCTCACGCTCGAGCTCGACGTGCACAACGCCAGCTTCAAGCTCGGCCTCGCGAAGCGGAAAGGACGCGTGGTCGCCGAGGTGGAGGGCACGGACGTCCGCTTCGAGGGGGACCTTGAGCTGTATAGGGGCGAGCGCCGCACGGTGTTCCTCAACGCGAAGATGGCGAATCCAAGGCTTTGGTGGCCGCGCAACAAGGGCGGACAGCATCTCTATTCGCTCAAGGCAAGGTTCGTGGACGAGAAAGGGGCGGTCTCCGACGAGGTCCGCCTGCGATTCGGCGTGCGCGAATTCACGAGCGACCAGAGCGGCAAGGACGGGGCGCGCCAGTTCTACGTGAACGGAAGGAAGATATTCATCCGCGGCACGAACTGGATACCCGACGCCATGCTCGCCTGCGACGACGCTCGGATGGAGAGGATCATGCGGCTCGTCCACGAGAGCGGCGTCAACCTAGTCAGGCTCTGGGGCGGCGGCATCGTGGAGAGCGACCGCTTCTACGAGCTTTGCGATGAATATGGGCTCATGGTGTGGCAGGAGTTCTGGATGACGGGCGACACGCGCCACCCCGACGATCCCGGCCTCTACCTGGACAACGTCGCGCAGAGCCTGAAGCGCATACGATCCCATGCGGCGATGTGCCACTGGGTGGCCTCGAACGAATCTACGGAGACGGCCGGCACCGAGGAGCTCGTCAAGAAACTCACGGGGACCACGAGCTGGATGCAGCAGTCGGAGTGCGACGGCGTCCACGACGGCTCGCCGTATGTGGCCGTGAACCCGATGTCGCACTACGAGGACACGGCCTCCCCGCGCGGGCGGCGCCTCTGCGGCTTCAACCCCGAATACGGCATGATAGGCATGCCCTGCGCCGAGAACCTGAGGAAGTTCATGCCGGAGGAGGTCCTCTGGCCCGTCGAGCCCAACGCAAAGACGTGGAACTACCGCGAGGGCGGCGGCTTCAACGGCATGACGAAGCTCCACCATGAGCTCGTGAACGCCTACGGCGTGTCCAGGGGCATCGACGACTACTGCCGCAGGAGCGCGGCGGCGGACTATATGCAGCAGCGCGCGATATGGGACTCATGGAACCGCGCGAGGAACGAGGCTACGGGCGTCTTGTATTGGTACGAGAATCCTCCCCTGCCCGAGCTGGCGGTGCACGGCTGGGACTATGACCTCACCCAGACCGCGATGTTCTTCGCGCAGAAGAACGCCAACGCCCCGCTGCATGTGATGTTCGAGTATCTGTCGAACACCGTCGCAGTCTGCTCCGACGTCTATGGCGCGCGCACCCTGGACGTCGTGGCCGAAGTCTACGACTTCGACTCGCGGAAGACATGGGAGAAGCGGGTCACGGTCGATGTCCCCGGCGAGCGCAGCGTCGATGCGTTCAAGATCCCGATGGAGGCGCTCTCCTTCTCGAAGCCGCACTTCATCAAGGTGAGGCTCCTCGACGGCGCGCGGGAGATCGACTCCGGATTCTACTGGCGTTCGTGCGACGCCTACAGGGGGCCGAAGACCGTGACCGGCCCCTGTACCGCGGGATTCGAGCAGCTGGCTAACCTGCCGGCCGCGAAGATCGCATTGGAGAAGGTGTCGTCGGACGGAGGAAAGGACATTCTCAAGGTGTCTAACGCCGGTGACAGGATCGCCTTCCTCGTGCACATCGCGCCCAAGGGCGTCCCGGCGGCAGGCGTTCACTACTCCGACAACTGGTTCTCGCTTCTGCCGGGCGAGTCGAAGGTGGTCGAGGCGGAACATCCCGCGGGCGGATGCGGCTGGACGGCCGTTGATTTCCCGAAGGAAGTCGCGAGGTAGGGGCGTCTGAGCCTGAAAATGCAAAGTGCAACATGAGCACAAACACCAAGGGAGGCCCGGAACAATGAAGAAAACAGTAGCATGCTTGATGATGGTGGCGGGCGCGAGCGGAATGCTCGGCGCCACGGCCTTCGACGTCAGGGAGTTCGGCGCGAAGGGCGACGGTCGGACAAAGGACACCGCAGCCATACAGTCCGCGATCGACGCCGCCGAGAGGGCTGGCGGCGGCACCGTGGAGGTGCCCGCCGGCGTGTATCTCACCGGCTCCATCTTCCTCAAGGACAACATTGACCTCCACATCGGAGCGGGCGCCACTCTGAAGGGCAGCCCCGACAAGGCGGACTACAACGCCGCCGACGTCTGCCCACAGAACGGAGTCTGCCTTCCGGAGTCATCCTTCGGCGCGCACCTCGTGCTCTGCATCGAGAAGAGCAACGTGACCGTGCGCGGGCCGGGTGCCATCGACGGCAACTCGATGGCGTTCCTCGTGGACGAGAAGGGCCGCCCATGGCCGCGCGGCCAGGCGGGCATCCCCTGGCGCCCCAGCCAGATGCTCTACTTCGTGGAGTCGCGGAACGTGCGCGTGACGGATCTGACGCTTAGGAACTCACCGTACTGGACTTGCTTCCTCCACGGCTGCACGGGGGTGTCCATCCGCGGGTTAGACATCTCCACCTTCCGCCTCCCGATCCACACGCACAACGGCGACGGTATCGACATCGACTGCTGCCAGTACGTCACCGTCTCCGACTGCCGCATCTCCACGGCCGACGACTGCATCACGCTACGCGCGAGTGGATCGCGCCTCAAGCGCCGGCAGGACTGCGCCTACATCGCCGTCGCCAACTGCGTCCTGTCCTCGGCGTGCAATGGGGTGCGCGTGGGTGTGGGCGACGGGCGCATCCACGATGCAACTTTCGACAACATCGTGGTTTGCGACACATGGACCGCCATCTCCATCGTCTCCAGCTGGTCGAAGTCCTCCCGCGGCGTCGACATCAATAGCCTCCGCTTCTCCAATATGCAGATTGACTGCTGCGACTTCCTACACTTCTACCCCAAATACGCCAAGGACCGCACCATGAGCGACGTCACGTTCTCCGCCGTCACCGGAAGGTCACAGATCCCGTCTCTCGTCTCCGGCTTGGCGGAAGCGCCGCTGCGGCGCATACGCTTCAAGGACGTGGAGCTTACGCACGGAACGATCCTCCGCCATGCCGAGGACGTCGCGTTCGAGGGCGGTACATTCTCCGCCGTCTCGTTCACCAAGGAGGAGGAGGCCGAGCGCGAGAAGTCCCGTCAGCTCCATAAGCGGAAGATGTGGGGCGAGCATTGACTGAAGGCGACATCACTATACCCCCACTACAGAGGGGGTGGATTGTACACATTATTTTCACTATAATAAATCCGCATCGGCAAATTGCAAAGTCAACAGGAGAACCATGATGAAACACATTCACCTTGCCATAGCTGCGGCGATGGGAATCTTGTTCGCCCAGGCGAACACCTATACGTTGACCAACATCCTAAATGACGCCACTACGTTTAGGACTGGTTCGTGTTGGTCTGGCGGCTTCGCGCCGACGGATGCATCCGCCGCTGGACATGATTTCGAAATCACAATGAGTGGAATGCGCACGCCGAACACCAGCACTACGTTTTTGTGCAATTCGCTGAAGATAGGAACTGCCAACACGTCAGTGATACTCTACATGAAGGAGGGGAGCTGGTCATTCCCAGAAACCAGCGATGGACTTGAGTTCGTGCGCGTGAATTTCGACGACTGGACCGATGGGAAACACACTTATACGATCTCGGGTCCCGTGAAGTTCAGCGATGCATATTCTTCTGGTTATGCTTGTGCGTTCCACTCCTCACAGAGCAAGGCGAATGGCATTGTGCACGACTTCACTGGCAAAGTCACGGCCCCCAGTGGCGCCAAACTCAAGAACTATATGAACTCGTACACCGAGAACCGCTGGTATGGCATACGCTTTTCCGGCGACCTCACGGAATTCTACGGCACGATGGAGATGGGGTACTCTTCCCGCCTTGAAATCGGCGAGACGACCATGCCAGGAAAGATCATGACGTCGCAGGGTTCCGCCATAATCGCGCATGTCGCCGGTTCGGCTGGTTTCAGCGTGGGTTCGGCTGAATTCGTGGACGGCACGGCCATTGAGTTCCGCGGGGATCGCAATTCAGGAACGTGCCAGACGATCACGGTGACGGATTCGTATGTCCAATCCGGCACAATCAAAGTTGTCCTGTCGGCAGAGACATTCGACGGGCAGGCCGCCGCCGCAGTCAGTTACCCGGTGCTAGTCGCGCCAGCAGGGACGGTTCTTGATGAAACGAAGTTCGTCTGCTCCACTCCGGGCAGCAGTATCGCAGTCCGTCCCAATGCCAATGGCCGCTCCACCCTCTATGTCGATAGGGTTGCATACATCACGCGCAATGCCAGCAAGGAGTATTACAATTCCGCCGAAACCTGGAGCGACGGTCAAGTCCCCCATGGCGATGCGGACTACTATTCAGGGAATGTCGGCGGCAATTTCCGTCTGTGCGAGGTGGGCACGGCGCCGTATGTCTCTCCTGTCAACTCGTTGACGATTGCCAATCAGAATGCCATCACGCAGTTCAAGGAAATGACGGTTTCCAATATAAACATGGCTGCGACCGTTGTGTTCACGAATTGGCACGAAGGCGACAAGTCGACGAATACGCAGTATGCGACGGGAGGGACGAAGATCCTTCATGGAAACATCAACAACGGCGGTTTCACCATGAAATTCGCATCGTCGGTCCCGATCTATTTCATCTTTGACTGCAACATCAGCGGCAGCGCTGGGCTCTCAATCAGTCGTTCCGCCTATGTCACTACATACGTAGAGCTGTCCGGAGACAACAGTTTCACAGGGGTGATTAATGCCGACAGTAACCTTGACAGCAAGCCTGCGTCGGACTTCTCCAATTCCATTCATCTTTGCTTCAGCGACGTGAAGAATCTCGGCGGGAATCCGGCGAGCTTTGCAAATGACAAGACCAAGCTGAGAGACTACGTCACGTTGAAGGCCCTCGCCACGACGACGCTTGATCGCATGAACCGTGGCATTTTGGTGGGCGAGTCGGCGTTCGAGGTCGTTGAAGGCGCCACGCTCACGATCAAACAGCCAATCCGTTTCACGGCGGGGAAGAACCTGCATAAGTTCGGCACGGGCACGCTTTGCCTTGCGGGCGAACTGGATCTTGAAAACAATTCCAATCCCACGATTCTGGTTGAAGATGGCGGAATCATGGCCGGAAGCACGAATTCCTTCTCTGGAACCACGGTGGCCTTCAGCGGCGACGGAAAGCTCATCGCCCCGGCGCCTGCAGTCGCTGCCGAGGATGTTGCCTTGTATGGTCTAAAGAACACCGTGGCGGCGACGCCTTTCACGTTCAACGCCGCCGGGTTGCTGCCGGTGCATATCGAGGGACTCGGCGCCCCGCGCTCATGCTCCATTCCGCTCTTCACCGTCTCACAGTCGGCTGCTGGCGCGATTCGCGGAAAGGTCAGCGTGGATAAAGTTGCGTCTGGGTGGAAAACGCTTGTGGGGGAAAGGGCGAACGCCGATGGGAGCGTGACGTTTTTCGCGCATATCGTCAGGCAGGGTTTCATGATTGATTTCAAGTAGCACGGGCTCTTCCATTTCGCGTGGAAGAACGAGTGGTGAGACGCTATGACATCCCCCACTGTCGGGGGGAGGGGTGAGCCGTTGCCCAGAGGCGAGGGATTTTGTATAATAGCGACATGAAATCGCATTGCATGTATTTGCATTCTATTCGTGGAGGCCGTATCTTTCGTGGAATCATTCTCTTGATCGCGGCGGCTGGCGGCGTCGTGGCCGCGCTGGCGGCGGCCGATGCGCCGGTGCCGGGCGAGTGGCGCTTCATGCCGCCGCGCGACGTGGACCCCGCGCTCGCCAACACGGAGAATCCCATACCGAGGCGCTGGAGCGGACAGAAGGCGGCGCTCGCGTTCGCCCGTGTAGAGGCGTCTTCGGCTGTGCCGATCGAAGGCGTGTCCGGCGTTTCGACTCCGTCAGGCCGCATCGCGGTTTCGTGGGCGGACGCCGCGGCCGCGCGCCGCGCGCCCGGCCTCAGGCCCGACCCCACGAGCCTCTGGCAGAAGGCGAAGGGCCCCAAGCCGCCCATCACCGAGCCTCGGCTCTACTTCGCAGCGGCCGATCTTCGCCTCTTCAGCGGCTCAGGCGTTCCTCCATGCACGGACGATCTTCTGCCGTTCGTGGTTCTCGTTGACGGCAACAACGAGGATGGCTACGGCGGATTCGTCCTCGGCGCAGACGCCGCCAGCGCCAAGTTCAGCGCTTCGCCTGACGGAGTGTGCGTGGAATCTCCCGGCGCGCGCGCCTTCGTTCTGCGCTTCGACGGCAACTGGGTGGCGGGATTCAAGGCGCTAGCAGATTCCTTGGCCCGTTTCCCGACGCTTGCGGCCCGCCTTGAATCGTGTCGGCGCTCCGCCTTCGGCGACGGACAGCTCTCGCCAGACCTCGCGCTCGCCTTCGCCGTAGTGGGCGAATGGTGCTTCGACGACGGGAAGTGGAATGCCGCGAAGGACGGATGGCGGGAATGGTTCAAGGGCCGTGTGGAGCGCCGCGCCGGGCTCCTCTCCGATCCGCACCTTGCCGCGACGCTTGACGGCGGAATCCTCTTCTGCTCGCGGCGCAATCCATCGTGGAACCACTGCGTGGCGCAGTATTTCGGATGGCGTCAGCGTCCCGGCGGTTCGATCCGCATTCTCGAGAAGCCTGGCGTCTCAATGAAGACGCGTGACCTCACGGCAGGACGGATGCCCGAGGGCAACTTCCTCGAACCGCGCCTTTCCTACGACGCGAAGCGCGTGATGTTCTCGTTCGTGGAGACGACAGGTCCCCTCGATCCCTACTCCATGAAAGTGAACGAGGAGGGCGGTGACGACCATTACTACCATCTCTGGACGATGGGAGTCGACGGCTCCGGGCTGAGGCAGGTCACGCGGGGCGTGTACGAGGACATGATGCCGTGCTGGCTGCCGGACGGCGACGTGGCGTTCATGTCGACGCGCCGCCGCTCGCAGAGCCGCTGCTTCTGGTTCGGCTACTCCAACCGCTGGCAGGCGTACACGCTCTTCAGGATGAAGCCGGACGGTTCGGACATCAGGCAGCTTTCCTGGAACGACGTCGCTGAGTGGTTCCCCACGATGAGCGCCAACGGCGAGATAATCTTCGCCCGCTGGGACTACATCGACCGCGACGCCGTGCGCCACCAGAACCTCTGGAGCATGCGGCCGGACGGCACGAACCCCAAGGCCATCTGGGGCAACGAGACGCCCGACCCGCACTGCACGTTCCAGCCGCGTGCCGTTCCGGGGTCGGGGAAGATCGCGTGCATCGCCTCGGCGCACCATGCGGTGACGGGCGGACCGCTGATACTCGTCGATCCGTCGGTGGACGAAAACAGCGAACGCGCCGTGACGCATGTGACGCCCGGGCACTACCCCGAGATAGATGTGCCGGAGGGCGGCGGGTACAAGTCGCGGACGCCCGTGCCGAAGGGCCCCGGATACACGTCGAACGAATGGTATAATTCGCCCTGGCCGTACGGAGAGGATCTTTTCCTCGTGTCCTACAGCCGCGATCCTCTCCAATACGAGCCTACGAGGCCCATCCCCGATGCGGCGCTTGGCCTGTATATCCTCTCCGCCGACGGACGCCGCGAGCTCCTCTACCGCGATGGCGTGTTCGGCGCCTGCTCCGCCGAGCCGATCGTCCCGCGCAATCCGCCGCCGGTGTGGAAGACGCAGTGCGACGCCGCGCTCGCACGCGAAGCCAAGGGCGAGGTGTTCATCTCGGACGTGTACCGCGGGCTCCCCAAGGCCGTGCGCGGTTCGCTCAAGGAGGTGCGCGTGGTGCAGATATTCCCGCGCACGTCGCCGGACCAGTATCTGCCGCTCTGCGGGGCGGGCGGGCACGAGAACGCCCGCGCGGTGCTTGGCACGGCGAGGATAGAGCCGGACGGTTCGGCTCGCTTCTTCGTTCCGGCGGAGAAGGCGGTGCTCTTCCAGGTGCTGGACTCGGACGGCTTCGCCTGGCGCACGATGCGCTCCACAACGTCTTTGATGCGAGGGGAGAGGGTGTCTTGTGTGGGGTGCCACGAGGCGAAGTACGAGGTGTCGGCCACCGCGGCGGCGGCGCGCCTCGCGATGAAGCGTCCGGCGGAGGAGCTGAAGGTGCCGCCGGAGGGAGGGCGCCCGTGGGGGTTCATGGAGAACGTGCAGCCGATCTTCGACCGCAAGTGCGTCTCGTGCCACGGCGACGAGAACCCTGCGGGCGATCTCGCGCTTACGCGCACTCCAGATCCTCGCTTCGGACATCAGAAGCTCAACGGACGCGCGTCGGAGTTCGGGAAGAACCTTGTCTCCGCGCCGTTCTCGCGTTCGTTCGCGGAGCTGAGCTTCGCGCCGACGAAGGAGTCGTACAAGGGATTCCCGCAGTCGTATGTGCCGTTCAAACTCTACAAGAGGCGCATGCAGAAGAGCAAGGACGGCCCGGAGTTGCCGATGGTGCCCATCTGGCCGGAGTATAACCAGCAGCAGACGACGCCCGAGGGGCCGAGCGTGAACGCTCTTGGCTCCGGCCTCATGCGGAAGCTTTCGCGTGGCAAGCACGCCGCGCGTGTGACGCCGGAGGAAAGGCGCATGATCGCCACGTGGATAGATCTCAACGCGACATTCTACGGCTGCTGCGACGAGCCGTGGCTTTCGCGCCAGTTCAAGGGAGAGCCGATCCCGATGCCCGAACGGCAGTGACTGTTTGTGATGAAGCGAGTAACATGACCAGGCCAACCAACTTTGCTTTATGAATTATGATGAGAAAGTGGAGGACTTATGAAAAGAAGACATTCTCTTAAGTGCGGCTTGGCCGCAGGAGTGGCGGAACGCGGCATCATGGTGTTTTCGGCGTTCTGTGTGATGTCCGGCGCCGCAGCCGTGTTCCATGTGTCGCCGGAAGGAGACGACGCGGCGGACGGGCTGACGCCCGCCTCCGCGTTCCGCACACTGGAACGTGCGCGTGACAGTGTGCGCGAGATCCACCGCCGCACGCCGGGCGAGAAATGCCGCGTGAAGATTGCCGCCGGCAGACATCCCCGCAAGGCGCCGTTCGTTCTCGCGGGCGAGGACTCCGACACCGTCTACGAGGGCGACGGACAGGCTGTCGTCTCGGGGACTTGGACGCTCAAGGGAGGCGTGGAATCTCGCGACGCGCACGGGCGCGTGTGGCGGTTCGACGTTCCCGGCGCGGCGGAGGGCAAGGTGTGGTTCAACCAGGTGTGGGTGAACGGACGGCGTGCGTCGATCGCCCGCTGGCCGAAGGCGCAGAAGGACTGGAAGTTCGCAACGAAGCGCACGGACTTCCTGCATCCGGCGGACGTCTCGCAGACGATCGTCACAAATGCGCAGACGAAGGTGGTGACGGTCTTCCAGCGTCTGTTCGCCAATCCCGGCGATCTTGATCTGCTCAAGGGCGTGGACGCCGCCGACCTGAAGGACATCTCGCTGATGGTGTGCCACAACTGGGACGTCACGCGGAGGATCGTGCTGGGCTTCGACGCGGAGAAGGGGATGATAGAGGCGCGGGGACGCCCGTTCAAGCCGTGGAACCCGTGGCGCAAGACTTCGATCTACTATCTCGAGAATGTTCCGGGGGCGTGCACGGAGCCGGGGGACTGGTTCTTCGAGAGCAGAAGGGGACGGCTAACGTATCGTCCATTGGACGGCGAGGAGCTCGCTTCGGCGCATGTGGAGATTCCGCGCACTGGCAGGACGCGTCTTGTGGAGATGTCGGGCGCGGCGAGGATCGAGTTCCGCGGCGTGGTGTTCGAGGGTACGGATGTGATGCGCGAGCGCGGTTCGATGACGCAGGGGAATATCAGGGAGGCGTTCGGCGGCACTGCCTGGGACGCGCCGGGTCCTGTGCAGTACGACCCTCAGCAGGCGGCGGCCTACGCCGGCGCGATGGTTCAAGGGGACAGGCTTGACGGCGTGGCGTTCGAACGCTGCGTATTCCGCCACACGGGCGACTACGCGCTTTGGTTCCGTGACGGATGCAAGGACTGCCGCGTGGAGCGCTGCCACGTGTACGACACCGGTGCCGGTGGGCTGAGGATGGGCGGCACCGACAAGGCCAATCCGTCGCGCGGGCTCCTCGTGAAGAACTGTCTCGTCGAGGACTGCGGGCTCGTCAACCCCTGCGGCGTCGGACTCTGGATAGGAGAGCCGCAGCATTCGCGCTTCCTGCACAACCACATACGCCGCATAAGGTATTCCGGTGTCTCGATGGGATGGAACTGGACTTACAATGGAGTGGGGGTCTGCAACGAGCTTGCGTTCAACATCGTCGAGGACATCGGGCTTGGCGGATTGACGGACGAGGGAGCTGTTTATCTGCTCGGGCGCCAGGACGGCACGACGATCCACGACAACGTCCTTCGCCGCGTGGACGGCTACACGTTCTGCCGCTGGGCGCTCTATTTCGACCAGGGCACGACGGGCGTGACGGCCTACAACAACCTGTGCTACGACGCGATAGACGGCGGCTTCACCTTCCACTACGGGCGCGACAACGTGGTGTCGAACAACATCTTCGCCCTCGGGCGTGCGAATCACATGGTGAACGTGGGGCGTGCCGAGCCGTTCAAGATGATCGAGTTCACGCGGAACATCGTCTGGTGGGACGCCTCCGACGAATACTGGGACGTGCGGGACAAGACGGTTGCGTATCGCGACTACGGGCGCGACCGCCAGCCTGGGACGATGGTGTTCTCCAGCAACGTGTGGTGGTGCGCAAATGGCGAGGTGAAGTTCCGTGCCGGGCATTTCACCGACAAGGCCAAGCGCATCGACAGCCTTCTTTCTTTCGACGAATGGCGCAAGGCGCCGTATCAGGCGCCGGGGAACGACGACGGGTCGGTGGTGGAGGATCCGCAGTTCGCCGATCCGAAGTCCGGCGATTTCCGCATCGGCAACAAGGCGCTCATAGAGCGCATCGGCTTCCGTCCATGGAACTGGCGCCTGGCGGGAATTGAAAAGTAAACAACAAGAACAAGGAGCAGATGAAAATGACTGAGAAGAGACTTTTGGCAGCCTGTGCGGCGTTGTGCGCGTGTGCATCGGCGTTTGCGGAGCCCATTTCCGGAGCCGCGCTCTGGCGCGGCGAAAAGGCGATGTGGAACGCGCCCAAGACGTGGCCCGTTGAATCGTTGTCCAAGCCCGGAGTCAAGGCGATCGCAGTGGAAGGCGAGCCATTCGAGGGGCGCCCAACGCGCTTTTTCGCATACTGGAGCCTGCCAGAAGGCGCGTCGCCGTCCAACAAGGTGCCCGGCATCGTGCTCGTCCACGGCGGCGCAGGCACGGCGTTCGACGGCTGGGTGCGCACATGGAACCAGCGCGGATACGCCGCCATCTCGATGGACAACTGCGGCGGGGTTCCTCCGCGCGTCAAGGAGCTCGGCGGCGCTCTGCGCCATGCGTTCTCCGGCCCGAAGGGATGGGGCGAATACGCGCTTGCCGACAAGCCTCTCAAGGATCAGTGGCCCTACCATGCCATCTCCACCATCATCCGTTCGCACTCCTTTCTCCGATCGCTCCCCGAGGTCGATGCGAAGCGCATCGGCGTGACGGGCATCTCCTGGGGCGGATATCTCACGGCGTGCGTGGCCGGCATCGACGACCGCTTCGCGTTCGCCGCCCCGGTCTATGGCTGCGCGTATCTCTACGACCACTCGACATGGAGCGCCGCCATGCACAAGCTCGGCGAGACCGGCCGCCGCTGGGATGCGCTATGGGACGCGCACGTGTTCCTGCCGAACGCGAAGATGCCGATTCTCTGGGCGACCGGCTCCAACGACCACTTCTTTCCGCTCGACTCCCTTCAGCGCGGGTATGACCTTCCCGGGGCTGCGCCGTTCCTCGCCATCCGCGTGAAGATGCCGCACGGGCACGCCCCCACCGGCGACCCGAAGGAGATCGCCGCTTTTGCCGACCACGTCGCGTTCGGCAAGCCCGCCCTCCCGGAGCTTAAGGCCGCGTTCAAGGACGGACGGATCAACGTCTCCTGGAAAATGCCTGGGCGCGTTCCGGCGAAGGCGCAGCTGATATACACGAAGTCCAGCAGCCCCGATTGGGAGCATCGCCTCTACGAGAAGCTTGAGGTGCCGTTCGAAAAGAGCGGACTTTCGGCGGAGGTGCCGCCGGACGCGGTCCTCTTCTGGGTGAATCTCGTCTGCGACGACGGGATATTGGCGTCCACGCGGCATTTTACGCGCTGAAAGGCTTTTCGCGCGCTTCTTTCCGTCTTGCCGCATGGCGGGCGCTCTGTGGGGATTCATCATTAAGCAGTCTGTCTAGTCCCTAGGCGGTGATATGGCTAATGTCTTTGGCATTTGGAACGATGCTTGACAAAGGCGTATTCGTGAAACGACAATAGTCTTTAGGAAATTCGCAAAGATTACATGATGTTCTCACGAGGATGTTATGTTATAATATCAACCATTCGTCAGACAAAAGTGATTTGATGAAATGATCATGGAATTTTAAAGTGCTAATTAGCCAACTAGAGAAAGGAAGAATCCGTGGCTGCAGGAAAAGCTTTTCATAATAAAATCTCGGGGTCGCCGGGCATGTATGCAGTCGTATGCCTGGCCGCGTTGTTTGCTGCGACCTCTGCGTTCGCAGAGGCGCCGATCATCGAATTCAGCGGCTACATCAACGGCGTGATGAGCATCTGGGCCACGAACGCCGTTGCCCCAGTGTCGCGGGTGGTGCAGATGAAGGCCGCGGACGCCGACGATTCGCACTACGCCGATGTCGCGTTCTCGTCCACGACTTTCAAGGACAATAAGAACAACGTCTACAACGTCTACTACCTTGAGACGAACTGGAACGGCCTTGCGAGTGTCCGAATCGCAAATGTCGACGCCTCTTCCGTGCGCACCTATGCCTACGTGGGAGATTTCGAGAATTCCATATCCGCCAGCCCAGTTGCCTTTCTGAACAGTACCTACCCGTCGGCATATCCCGCATCCAACGCAATGGATGGAAAGATCGACACCTTTGCCGACGGCAGTTCTGAAAGGGACGGCAGGATGTTCACGGCCGATTTCGGGGAACGCCGCACGATAACGTCTGTACGATGGGTCCATCGCCGCTTTGGGCAGATTCTGGACCGCACGTACAACGCCGTGGTGGAGTGTTCCGACGATCCTGATTTCGCCGAAGGCGTCACCACCGTTCTGACGATTCCCTCCGCGTCGCCCGCCTATCCTGGCTACTTCAAGATCGTGCACGAGCACGTCCTTGACGCGCCGAAGACGGCTCGTTATTTCCGCTACAAGTCAGCCAACGGCACATTTGGCTCTCTGGCGGAACTGGAGTTCACCACCAGCGACTACGAGACATTCATGGAGGAGCCTTCAGTAGCCTACTCGGACATCACGAACTTCTACCCGGTCGTCTCCGCGACGCCATACCCAAGCTTCTCGTCGCTTTCGTCCGTGGTGCAGCGCGCCTCGAACGAAAACGGGCCTTGGCGTGACGCGTGCGAATGGACAATCGGCGCCGGCGCCGTAATCTACACGAACACCGTTGATGCGGTGGGGCCCGCCCGGTTCTACCGTCTCCGCACCGTGTGCGGACGCGCCGACTCACTCAGCAAAGTAGTGGACGGCCCTGCCGTCCGCGCCGTCCGGTACAGGCGTCTGGACCGCTCCTGGGGCAATGAAGCCACGCTCCTGCCGCGCGTGGTCGTAATGCCGCCCTACAGTGGGGCGACTTCCACCACTGAAGCCCGTAAAGCGTTCGACGGCAATGCCGGAACCGCTCCCGATATTTATCCACCCGGCGACACAAGGAATCCGGCTATCGGGCTTGACTTCGGTGATGCCGGCGTCCACATCGCCTTTGTGCGCCTTCTGCCGCGCAACATCACACAGGGCCCGGGCCGGGTCAACATGACAAGTCTTTACCTCTGCACTGAAGAAGACTGGTCCGACGCCGTTGCGGTGGCAAGGGTGAATGGCATGGCGGAGAATGAATGGAGACTACTCCCTGTGGCCCCGCTCGCCGCTCCAAACCGTTTCGCGTGGATAAGCGCTCCGGCCAACAACGGTTCTTCATCATGGTGGTACGGCAATGTCGCCGAGTTCCAGATGTTCGGCTGGACCGACGAAGATGTCATAAAAGCCGAGACGTCCGGCACCACCATCATCTTCAAATAGCCATGAACAGCAGACTTCCGCGCGGCCGTGCCGCGCTTGGTGTTCTTCTCGCGGCGGCCGTTTCGGCCGGCCCCGCCCGATCCGATACCCTCCGCGAAAACTTCTCCAACCCTCCGCGAGAGTTTGGGCTCCAGGCGTGGTATCATTGGGTGGGAGACTACGTTACCGAAAAAGGTCTCGCGGCGGACATTGCCGCCATGGACGATTTCGGGATATGCGCGGCACACATATTCGGACCGGGGCATTGCCCGTTGCCCGGGAAGGAGACGCCAGGCACGGACCTCTGGTTTGACCGCGTTGAGTTCGCCGCGAAGGAGGCGGCGAAGCACGGCATCGTGCTCGGCGCGCACAACTGCCCCGGATGGTCAAGCTCCGGCGGACCATGGATAAAGCCCGAGGATTCGATGAAGATCGTCGTGTCGTCGCAGGTCGACGCGCACGGCGGCGCCACGCCGGTGCGCGTCCCGCAGCCGCCCTCGCTTCACGGCTTCTACCATGACATCGCGGTGTATGCGTTCCCCGCTCCGTCGGTGCCGCGCATCGTCAGCGAAAAAGGTTCGCTCGAAGATTTCGGCTCGTGGACTGTTGACTATGAGACGTCGTGGTCGCCCAAGTCGCTGGTATTCGACTTCAAAGGAATCCACCTTTGGGGGCGGATCCGCGTGAGCGCCTCTCCCGACGGTTTCGACTGGGAGCAGCTCGCCGATCTGAAATTGCGCCTCTACCGCGTGCCGCAAGGCGTGCCGTGCATCTACGACTTGCCTGCCGCCAAGAGAGCGTGCCGATTCTACAGGGCGGAATATCTAGGACCCTGGCCTGAGGCGAAGACAGACCGCTGGCCTCCACATCTCGTGTCGCTGCGCTTCGAGGCGGCAAGACTAATCCCGGAGATCCATCGCCTCAATGGATCGGTGGGCGGCCCCGAATACCGTTCACAGGGTTTCAGACGTGAAGAGCAGGGATTGCCAGAGGCCGGCATAATCGAAGTCGCAGGGCGTGCGCTGCCCGACGGTTCCATCGAATGCACACTTTCTCCAGCCGCAACGCCGTGGCGCGTCGTCCGCCTGGGCTTCACGACCACTGGCGCAGTCTGCCGCCCTGCTTCGCGTGGCGCAACGGGGCTTGAGTGCGACAAACTTTCGCGTCGCGGACTCGACGCCCACTGGTCGCACATGCCAGCGCGCTTCACCGCCACCCCTGCCGGACGCGCCGTGTTCCGCACACTCACAATCGACAGCTATGAACAACCCGGACAAAGCTGGACCGAAGACTTTCCGCAGGAGTTCCTCTCGCGGCGCGGCTATCCAATCGGCAAACGTCTCCTTTGCGTGGTGGGATATCCCGTCGGCTCCTGGCGCGAGACCGCTAGATTTCTATACGACTATTCCCGCACGGTGTCAGATCTTTTTGCGGAGAACTACTACGGCTACTTTACGGAGTTGTGCCGAAAGGCAGGTCTCAAATCCGTCGCCGAGACATACGGTATGCCGTGCGACATCCACCATGCCGCGTCGCTGGTGGACATCCCCTCCGGAGAGATATGGGACTGGAAGAATGGCGACGGGATGAGCCAGTTCTGCACTCTGGCCTCCTCCTCCGCGCATCTTTCCGGCAAGACGGGCCTCGCCGCCGCCGAGGCGTTCACCTGCTTCTATCCCTTCGCTCGCTACGAAACCACCCCTGCGGATCTCTTCCGCAGGACAGACGACATATGGTCGCGTGGCGTCAACGACATCATCTACCACAGCTACGTCCACCAGCCGTGGATGAACGTCAAACCTGGAACCACCCTCGGCATCCACGGCACGCAGTTGAACCGGCACACAACATGGTGGAAAGAGGGGCGCGGCTGGTCGGACTACGTCCGCCGCGGACAATATCTCCTGCGCGCAGGGTTCCCCTGCCCCGATCTTCTCGTCTTCGCCGGCGAGACTCATTCTTCCGGACTCAACATCCGCATCCCCGGAGTCGAACACGATCTGGTTGGATCGCGGGATCTCTGGCGGCTAGAAAACACGTCGGACGGCAGATTGCGCCTGCCCGGCAGCGGAACGTCGTATCCGGCCTTGTTCATGGGACGCCTCGGGTATGTCACGATTCCCACGCTTGAAGCGATGAAACGCCTGCTTGAAGGCGGAGCGTCAATCGCGGCGATGCCTCCTTCGGACACGCCGTCTCTTTCCGACTCTCCTTCCCGTTGGAAGGAGCTGAGGGAATTAATATGGGGGGCGGACGCCAAACCCTTCGACGGCGTACGTGCCGTGGGTAAAGGAAGGCTTGTGTGTGTGACCGACGTCCGCTCGGCGATGTCTGTCCTCGGGTTGGAGAGCGCCGTGCAGAATGCCGACACCCTCGCCCGTATCCACCGCCGATCCGGCAATCATGAAATCTACTACCTCTACAACCGAAGCACGAACGAAATCTTTCGTTCATCTGTTTCATTCGCCCTGCCCAAAGACCTGACCCCATCCCCCCAGGGTCTGACCCCAAAATCCAAAGACCTGCCCCCACACACTAAGGGTCTGACCCCATCCCCCCACCCCAAGGGTCTGACCCCATATACTAAGGGTCTGACCCCACAAAACAAGGACCTGGCCCCAGAGATATGGGATGCGAGGACAGGTGCCATTAAGCCAATATATTCAGAACGAACCAATAACCATGTTTCTATATCTCTAAAAATTCCGCCCAACAAGGGTATTTTCGTCGTCTTCTCTCCTCGCGACAAGGGCCTGGCCCCACAAACTAGGGGTCTGACCCCACAAGAAGGACCTAAGTGTGGCAAGGACCTGGCCCCACAAGGACTAACCCAACCTCCTAAGGGTCTGACCCCAGATCCCAAGGGTCTGACCCTACAAACCAAAGGTCTGACCCCACAGGGGGTTGTGGATATTTCAAAAGAATGGACGGTGGAATTCTCGGGATTGGGTGCGCCCAAGGGGATTTTCAAATTCCCCGTTCTCGCCTCATGGAGCGAACACGAAATCGACGGCATACGCTACCTCGCCGGTCATGGCATATATCGTCGGGAATTCGTATTTGACCTCAAAAAAGAAAAGAACACAAGATGGACGCTTGACCTCGGTGAAGTTCGAGACGTCGCGACCGTTTCCCTAAACGGTGGTAAAAGTATCTGTCTTCTCGAACCGCCCTACAGAATAGACGCGACAGACTTGCTTGTCCAAGGCACGAACATCATCGAAATAGATGTCGTGAACTGCTGGCCCAACCGTCTGATAGGCGATGCCCGTCTTAGGGCGAAAAAGGTGAAAGAGCCACGTTCTACACTTGGAAACTGGCCGGCATGGGTGTTAGACGACAAGCCCGGATCAGGGAGCGGAATCTACACATGGAGCACATACGGCGGAGTATATCCGCCGGATACTCCTCTGCTGCCTGCAGGTCTCCTGGGGCCGGTCACAATCCGCAACGACATTCCCGTCGCTTGCATTTTGCATTGGACTAATACAGATGAGTAGACAAAGTGAAGGTAAGCAGGAAATGATGAAAACGCGGCTTTCGGAATTGCCGAGCGTAAGCAAAGCATGTTCATATTGGTCAGTTGGCGGATGAGCCGACACGGCGGCGGGGAAATATGGTACAATGTTTCCCGTAAAAACAAAGGAGCGTCTCGTGAACATAGCATTGAATATTTCCCCCTGCAGAAGTCTAGCTGTTTCACGGTGGATTTCCGACAGGTGGGGAGGGCGCCTCGGCATGAAGGTGAACATGTTTTTCCTCGGTGTCGTCGTGGCGCTTTCGGCGCTGGCCGACGTGCAGTATGTCGCGCACCAGGGCGAGGAGGCGCTTGCCCCCAACCATACGAGGGAGGCGTATCAGTTCGCCGCCGACCACAAGCTGGATTACCTGAAGCTTGACATCCGCGAAACGAAGGATGGGGTGATCGTGCTGCAGCACGACGACAACCTCATGGCCGTATATGGCACGAACATCGTCATTCGTGAAGCGAACTACGCCGAGATAAAGGCGAATTGCCGTCCTCGCCGCCGCGATTTCCCCAATGCCACCATCTGCACGCTCGACGAAGCCCTTGAAATCGGCAAAACCATGAAGGAAGGCGTTTGGATCGACTTCAAGTCGTTTTCGCCGGCGTTGGCGGATCGCGTGTTTGCCCGCATCGAGGCGGCGGGAATGCCGCGTTCGCGGGTGATGGTGGCTACATGGAACCGCAAGGCTCTGGCCTATGTGAAGAAACGATACCCGGATGTGCGCCGCGTGGCGCATACGTTTCTTTCGTGCAAGGACGGCGTCTACAGCTCCAACATCACGGACAAGGAGACGTTTTCTTCTGCGGAGGAGCTTGTGCGCGCGGTCGCGGCCGCCGCGAAGAAGCGTGGGTTGTTCGGCCTCAACGTGCCCAACGGCAGCAAGAGCGCCACGCGCATAAAGACAACCGCCGACATGGTGAAGATTTTCAAGGAGGCTGGGCTCTGGATATCGATCTGGTTCGTGAACAATCCGACCGACGGCAACTACTACCGTGCGGCGGGCGCGGACGCGTTCGTCACGATGTGCGCGGCGGACACGGGCCGCCCCGGCGTTCCTCAGAAGTAGAAAACAATGTTGCCAATGTGGACCCGCCGCCACGCTTTGCGCTTTGGCGGTCGAGAATGTTGCCAGTCGCCAATGTCAATGTTGCCAATTAGTTGAAGGTCGTAAGGCGTTGATCTCAGAAAATGTGCCGTCCAGATGTTGACCTTCTTGGTCTGATTTGGTACACTGGGTTCAAAACTTTCACGGAGTAGTAATGCCAGGGCTTGCATCAATGGCGGAGATTGACATAAAGGCGGCAATGGTGGATATCGAGGCCACGTCTGATCTTCTTGAGCGTGCGCTCAAGTTGTCGGGGCTCATTACCACATTGTTCCAGCAACATGGTTTCCCTCTTGTGGTGGTTGGTGGAAGCGCTGTCGAGTTCTACACCGAGGGCGGGTACATGTCGGGCGACATAGATTTCTGCCGAAAGTCCCTGAACGCGATCCCCCCTCGTCTGATGCAGGAGATCATTGCCGAACTTGGCGGAAAAGGAGTGGCGCGAAGTTGGGAGATATGCGGCCTTTACGTCGATTTGCTCGGATTGCTCGAGACTGAATCCGTCCTTCCGAACAGGGAGCTCGAAACGCCGTATGGAACGGTTCGGATCATTCCGCCGGAGCTCACGCTTGTGGAGCGCATACTGATTGCATACTATCCACCGTCTTCCGAATCGCTGACGACTGCGCGGAAGATGATGGTTGCCGCGATCGGCGATCCTGATTTCAACTGGGGCGAGGCGGAAAGACTTGCAGCACTGCCGGATTTCGGCGTGTTGGAAGAGCTGCGCAAGCTCCGCGAGGAGGTCGGAAATGGATGAGGGGCGTGTGATACGGCTCTCGTGGGACGAATGGCAGGCCGGTCGGGCGGCGAAGCGAGCAGCCCTTGCGGCGCATGGCCTTTCCGGCGAGTCGCGGCGGACGTCCTCCCGTCCAGAGGCGCGGCGTCAAGTTGCGATATTGCGTGATTCTGCATCACGGATCAAACATGTCGTTTCAGGTGAAGGATCTTGAGAAAGGCATGGTTTTTACATATTCCATCTGAACGGTGGAAGTGGTAAAATATCAGCGTTCGGGAGAAAATCATGAGAACATTAATTGCATTTTGCATTGTCGGTGTGATGTGTTGCCATGGAGCCGTGCTGGACATCCCTGCTGGCGACTACAACGTGACCGACGCCAATGTTGGAGATCTCGCCGCCTACGATGCGGTCAATCTCGTCGATGAGACGAGCCGTCTCGTGTTCGATCTCGCATCCGATGCTTCGCTCGGCTGCCTCATCACCAACAAGGGTTCGGTCGTGAAGAAGGGCGCGGGGAAGCTCACGTTGACCAACGGTTCCAACGGAAACGGCTTCAAGGTCAATGGCGGATGGCATGTGGAGAACGGTGTGCTGGAGTTCCCGAAGGAGCCAACAGCGACGTCGTTCTCCTATTCGCTGGAGGTGAAGGCTCCAGGCGTGTTCTGCGTCCCTGCCAAAACGTCCGGAAGTATCTCTAGCAGCATCAAGTTCCTCGGCGGCGACGGTTGGGTGACGAACACCATCGTGAAGTCGGGAGATTCGTCTCTGGAGGAAATCAAGCCCACCGGCGAGTTCAGCGGGGTCATTTCGCGTTACATGAGGCAGAATGTCCCGGGGAACTTCAACATGTACGGCACGTCCGACACGACCGGAAACAACTGTTTGATCGGAGCGTCTGTCATCTACGGCGCCTTCACGGTGGCAGGAATCGGAAACGCCTATCAAGTGCTTTTCAACGGTACCGGTTCCACGCTCAAATATCTGGGCGAGGGCGGGGACGTTTTCTCCGGGAAGCGTCTAGTGTCTAACGGATACAACAACAGCGGCATCGACGGCGGCGAGTGTGGTGGCCTTACGGTGAAGCCGGATACGCTGAGCGTTTCCGCCAAAGTGGCGGACTTCATCTTCAAGGGTGATGCGGGAACCAACATCTATGACGCAGCCTCCGGCGACGTGACGGGATCTACTGGCCGCATTGTGAAGAAGGGCGGATGCGCTTGGCGGTTTCTGCACAACCGCTTTCGATGGAAGAACTGCGGGTCGGTGGAGGTCAACGAGGGCAAGCTCATCATAGATTATCTCAACGACAGTGCCTTCCCCTGTCCGCTAGGTCTCGGCACGCAGCCGACGAAGCCAGCGTCTGGCAACCCCGCCTATTCCTCCGCATATGATGTTCCGTACCAAGTGCTGCTTTCCGGCGGCGAACTTGAGTATGTGGGCGTGACCAATCAGGCGTTCGCGGCGGATCGCGGAGTGGGCGTCTCTGCCGATTCGCGCATCACGGACAACGGTTCGGCGCGCTTCGGATTCGACGGCGTGTCCTGCGTGGGCGAAGAACCGCGAACGCTCACCCTCGGCGGCGAAAGCGACCTTTCGCACCTCTTCAACATCACCGACGGCGACGCCGCTCTTTCGCTTGAGAAGGACGGCGGCGGCACATGGACGCTCGGCGGTGAACTGTCGTTTTCCGGCAAGCTCCACGTAAAGGAGGGGAAGGTGGTGGTCAAGGCCGACTCCTCGGATTCCAAGTACACCTGGTTCCGTCTGAACGTGATGGACAATGTGAAGGCGCTTAATTCGCTCAATGGCCAGAACGTTCAGATCAACCAGTGGGGGCTTTTCGACGCGAACTCCAACCGCATTGGCAGGACGGTGAAGAACTCCGAGACGTTCGGCACGTCGAATCTCCAGACGAACGAAGTCGGCTGGGGCTGGAATGCGGAACTCTTCGACAAGCAGGACAAGGCCGATTCCGGCACGCCGAAGGGGATGTTCATTGAGGGTAACTACTACTACTACCAGAAGCAGATATCCGCAAGTGGCGGCGAGCGGCCGCGATACGACAACACCAACACGTGGCAGCGTTTTGTGGTGCGGTTCCCTCAGGACACGCCGGAGATCACCTCATACGACATCGCGACTCCTTTCACCAACAATTCGCGCTGCGTCATCGCATGGCGCATCGACGGAAGCCGCGACGGTTTCCATTGGGACGTTCTGGACGAGCAGTACTGTCCGCCGGGCATCACGAATGCCGTGCGCACGTCGAAGCACTGGGTCTACGACGTTTCCGACGTGGTGGTGGGTACTGGTAAGCACGCCGGCTTCCCGATTCGCGGACACGCCGAGAACGTGGTCGTGGCCGAGCAGCTGAGGAATGTGACCGTCGTGGTCGATCCAGGGGCTGAACTTGCGGCCGACGGTAGCGTGGAGATATCCCGGTTGAAGGTGGATCCGACGACTGGGGCCGGGACGTTGCGCGGGTTCTCTTTCGCGGCGGCGGGTGTGCTTGAGCTGGACGAGAAACCCTTGTCCGGAGTATCCTTCCAGGTTGGTGTGGCCGATTCGGAGGATTTCGCAGATGTGTCCAAGTGGACGGTTGAGGTTGACGGTATGGTGCAGGGGGGATACAGAATATCCGCACTGGCCGACGGACGGGTTTCGGTGTTCCCGGTGGGCACTATGGTGATCGTTAGATGACATTTATGCGTGATTGTGGTTTGTGGTAATGACAAAAACATCAGGTGATCACAAACGAGGAAAGAGTCATGAAACTACGAAATGTCGTTTTTGCCTTGCTCGTATCGGCTGTGGGCTTCGCGGCCTGGGCCGACGGGGGACAGGCGGTCTCCACCACGGGCGTGGTGGACATGGCCGTATCCGCCCTTCGGTGGAAGTCGCTGCACGAGAAGTCGCCGACGCTGCGCTGGGCGTATCCGGCTGGCGCCGCGTCCGCCACCGTCGCCGTCACCAACATGTTCGGGAGAGAGGTGTTCCGGCAGATGTTTTCTGCGCCCGTCAAGTCGTGTGTCTGGACTGTTTTCGAAGGAGACGCACCTGTCGCCGACGACATGTTCACGGCGGTCGTCTCGTTTGATTCCGGTGATTCCTCCGTCGCAAAGATCGCATTGCTTAAGAGTTCGTTCGGTGCAGGTGCAAGGGTGTTGCCGGAGAACGACAGGCGTTGGACGCGCGTGCGGGACGCGGCGCTCATCCCGTACGACGCCTCTTGGCTTGGCTCCGAGACGGCGGAATTCGCGATTTCCCGACGTGACGGCGGCAAGTCGGACTCGTTAGTCGATGCGGATACTGGCTGGTATCCGTGGTGCGCGAGGGGATGGGACTACGGATGGTTCGATCTCTCACTTTCCTCTGGCGAGGAATTTCTGTCTGCACAGCTCCAGCGCATTCCCCAGGGTGTCATCTTCTCGATCAAATAACACCATTCAACCACCCAACCACTCAACACTCAACTTATAGGATCTATCATGAAAAACAAATTGTTCGCACTTCTTTCAATAACCGCGCTGTGCGCGGCATCGGGCGTCGATGTGAGGGACGTCACGGTTCAGCAGCGCTGGCCGTGGAGCAGAGCGATCGACGTGGAGTTCACGATCGACGGCGAAGCGGGCGGCGCACGCTACGACGTGACGCTTACCGCAAAGAACGGCGATACGGTGCTGCCTCTGCCGTCCGTGGCTGTGAGCGGCGACGTAGGGCCGTATGCAAGTGGCGTCCATAGACTCACCATTGATCCTGTCGCGGCAGGATTTCCACAGGACGTGATGACGCGCTTCAACGTGACGGTGGCGGCGTCCAATTCGCCTGCGTACATGATTGTCGATCTTGCGACAGGCGCCAAGACGTACAACTACGACTGGTCGCAGTTGATGGATGTCTCGGACGCCACTTACAAGACGGACAAGATGGTGTTCAAGCATGTTTCTGCGGGTACATTCAACATGGGATGTGTCCCTCCAAGCGCCGCATTCCAGAGTGTCAGCATGACAAGCCATGTGGTGCGCCTCACGAAGGACTACTGGCTTGGTGTCTACGAGGTCACGCAGATGCAATGGTACAACATGATGGGAAATTGGCCGTCGTATTTCACGAATATTTCCGATCGGGCTTGTCGTCCGGTGGAGAATGTGACTTTAGCGCAGGTGCGTGGCAATTGGAACATCGCCCGGTTCTCGCCGCCGGCAACGTCGTTCATTGGTGCCTTTGCGGCGCGTTCCGGCCTTTCGGCAGATCTCCCCACGGAAGCGCAGATTGAATATGCGATGCGTGCCGGCGATTCGGAGAATTGGTACAAGAATGCTAATTCGAATGACAAATTGGTAAGTCATGCGCGTGTCCAGAATAATTCTGGCGGATACACATATAACTCTAACGAGAGCCAGGACCTTCATAATATCACGATAGCCACCGGTGGTACTGCGGCGGTGGGTAGCTTTCTCGCGAATGACTGGGGTTTCTATGACTTATGCGGAAATGTCTGGGAGATGTGCTACGATCGGGCATCATACAAGGATCATACGGGACCGCAGGTCGATCCGGTTCATGACCTCATTCAGAATAGCATTGAAATCCATGGGGGATGTTTCAATTCTAACTACCAGTGGGCGAACAATACAGCCAGATCTAATTCAAGTACGGCTTCATGGGGGACTGGCTTCAGGGTGATGGCAGAATACTGACGGGGGACAGGAGATGAAAATGAAAGCGCTTGTCGCGGTGGCATTGTGCAATGTCGCCATTTTGGGGTCCATGGCATCCTCGCCGTTCCCGCAGCGTGCGTTTCTGCACGAGGGGAAGGGTGGTTTTGTGCTCGACGTCACCAAGCCGCCGTTCAACGCGAAGGGCGACGGCGTCCATGACGACACGGCCGCGCTCTCCGCCGCCATGCGCTACATCCAGGAACATATCCAGCCGCAGCGCACGAAGAATGGCGAAGTGCGCTGCTCGCAGAAGCGCGACGCCAACTGGATTGTCTATCTCCCGAACGGGACGTATCGCGTCACGGACACCGTCTGGCAGGGCTGGCCCGCCCTCGCGATGAACATCACCAACGGATGGCATCACGTCGCGTACTTCAATGTGGAGTCACCTGAGCATGAGGCGCGGATCACGGACGAGAAGGACCCCAAGAGCGGAAGAGGCGTGTTGTACGCCGAGCCCAACTGGCAGATCCGCGTGTGCGGTGAGTCGCGCGAAAAGACAATCATACGCCTGGACGACAATGTGCCCGGATTCAAAGAGCCGAAGGCCGTGGTCTCGTTCCACGTTCTGCGCAAGGGGTCCAACATCGACATCGGCAATATTCTGGAGAATGTGACGATCGACGTTGGCCGCGACAACCCAGGCGCGGCGGCCCTCGCGTGGAGCTGCTCCAACTACGGCGGCGTCCGCGGCGTTTCGTTGAAGTCGGCCGACGGCAAGGCGCGCGTGGGCATCGACATGGGCGTGCGCAACGCCTGCTCCGAGATGCACGGCCTCGACATAGACGGATTCGAGACGGGGGTGCGCGTCGCCTCCGGCTCCGAGACGGTGGTGGTGCTGGAGGACTCCCGCATCGCACGCGCGAAGACCGGCGTCTCGGCCGCCGATGCGAAGCATGGATGCAACATGGTTGCGCTCAGGAGCGTGCGCATGGACGGCGTGGACGAGCGCGTGCGGGAGGGGAAGAACTCCGTCGTGGTGGAGGTCGATGCGGCGGCGACGTGCGACTTCCCTGCCACGGACGCGCGATACTCGCCGGCCGAGACGGCCTGCGTGGAGGACTTCGGAGCCGTGGGCGACGGCGTCCATGACGACACCGCCGCCATAGCGCGCGCGTTTGCGAGCGGTCGCCCGGCGATCGTCTTCACGCGTGCCGTCTACCGCATGGACGGCGTCGTTGAAATACCCCGCATCGTCCGCTGCGTGGACGGCCTCTACGCCTACTTCATCAGGACTGTCGCGAGGCCCGAGGCTGCCTTCGCTCTTCGCGAGGCCGATTCCTCTCTGCTCGTCTTCCGTCGCGTTGGATTCGCAGGAGGCACGCTTTTCGACCATTTCGCGCCGCGCCCTGTGGCGTTCGAGGATGTGTTCACAGGTTTTCCGCACACGCGTGGGTATTGGGTGGAGGACGGCGCGGCCGTGCCCAAGGGCGTCGATCCCAAGAGCGGCATCTGGGAGACGTACCGCAACGCGGATCTGTCCACGCGTAAGAAGGTCTACGCGCGAGCGTGCATCAGTTTCACGGCCGACGAGCCGCTTGAGAACGTGGACTTCGTCGGTAGGCTTGTGAACAACGAGCATCTTCGCGACGCGGCGTTCTGGTTCAAGGGCGGCACTGCCGAGGTCGTCGGCGCGAAGAGCGAGAACTGCAATGTGTTCCTCCGCGCCAGCGACGGCGCCAAGGTGAAGTTCCTCTGCGGCAATCTTCTCCAGTTCGGCAAGCATCCGGACCAGTGGGCGGTGGAGTCGATCGATTCGGAGATGGAATTTCTGCTTGGGGCCTGGAGCATATACAGTTTCCACGGACGCTACCTGCGCATCGTCAAAGGCGGCAGGGAGGAGATCGTACCGCTGGAGAAGTGCCGTCGCGGCGGCAAGGACGGCGTCGCGTTCATCGCGAATCCGTAGGGGGCATTGGCCGATTGCCATGTCCCGCATGCGTCCGGCGGCTTGCCCGAGACGAATGCGCGCCTCGCGTCCAGTCGGAGGTCGCGCTAGACGGCCTTTGGGCGGCAAAATGAACGAAATTGAAAGACGAGTCGATAAAAGCACTTCGGCGCGTAATCGGTCACTGAAATGCAGGTGGTGATTTTGCCGTGTAGAAGTGTAGAAAATGGAGATGATTGGAAACTGGGGCTCTGCCCCAGACCCCGAAAGCAGGCCAATCACAGGCGATTGACAGGCGTTCGGGGCATGTGGTGGAATCCCATCTTCAAATCTTCTTCTACACATCTACACTTCTACACGGCAAAAAATGTACTGCCGGCGCGCCCCTGCCGAGTGACCGAATACATCGGCGCTAGACATGTTCTCGTCCATTATGTTGTAATTGCCCATGTCTAAAACATCATGGACGGCGGACGGCATAGGCCATGACGACAGAATCGATTCGTAGTGTGCTCACGATGGCGATGTCAGCACTTGCGCTGGCGATCGTTTTAGATGTTGTTTAAACTGAAAGGACAAGGCTCATGAAGGTGGACTTATTGAAGAAGTTTGTTCTGTTTGCGGTAGCCATGACGCCGGAGGCGGCACTTTGCGCGTTCTCAGAAGCGGCGACGCAGGTACGATCATAATGCTCAAGTAGTGCCTAGTGCCTAGTGCTTAGTGCCTAGCTTGCCCGCCGAACCGGGGTTTGCCCCCATAACACCACGAACTACGAGTTACGAAAGTCGTGATGTTGGCCTGGCACGCTGTTTTTGTTCCGCTAGCGCCCGCCAGATACATCTTTTGAGATTTCCCCTAAGTTGCAAAATGCAGAATAGGGGAAGTTTTCTCGAGGCTCTTAAAAATTTCCCCTAAACTGTAAAATGCAGAATAGGGGAAATTTTCCCCATTGCGCTCCGAAGGCTTCTTTGATATCATTTGGATGCAGACAGGAATGGAATGGAGAAGGTGTATGTTTTTGGGACGTGAGGATTTAATAGAAAGGTTCAATGCATTGCTACGTAAACGTGTCGCCTCGTTGGTCACATGTCGCGGGCGGCGGCGAATCGGCAAGAGTACGCTTATGGTCAGCAAAACCTCATTAATGAATAGTGGTCAGGTATCTATGAAACGAATGATGACAGTGGCGGCGATTACCGCATGTTTCGCCGCCAGCGGCGCGGTGACGGTCGATGCCGAGCTGCCCGCCGGCAACATCATAGTCAATGGCGTCTCCGGCGACACGGTGCGGTTGTGCCAGGATCTGCGCGACACGAAGGACGAATGGTTCTACTGGGCTTTTCGTGTAAGGGGCGCGGCCGGGCGAACGCTCAAGTTCGAGTTCACGGGGAAGCCCTGGGGAGGGCCTGTGGGCGTGCGCGGACCCGTGGTGTCCACCGACGGCGGCAAGACGTTCTCCTACCCGCTCGACGGCAGGAGCAGCTTGAATGGTTTCACGTATTCGTTTGGCCCCGGCGAGGATGATGTGCAGTTCTACGAGTGCCATCCGTACGTGCGCGCGAACTGGGACGCATTCGTCGCGAAACACTCCGCCGTTCTAGGGAAGATGTTCGTTGCCGAGACGCTTTGCAGGTCGCGGAAGGGCGTGGACGTGCCGCATGCCAGATTCGGCTGTATCGACCGCGAGCCGAAGTTCCGCGTCTTCATGTCCGCTCGCCACCACTGCTCCGAGACTATGGCTAGCTGGGTGTTGGAGGGCGTGGGCGAGGCGTTCTTCGCGGACGACGACCTCGGCCGCTGGCTGCGTGTTAACGTGGAGCTGATGATGGTGCCGTTCACCGACTACGACGGCGTGCAGGCCGGCGACCAGGGGAAGAACCGCAGTCCGCACGACCACAACCGCGACTACAACGTGTTCCTCTACCCGGAGACGAAGGCCATCACTGAATGGATAGGCGGCCACGCGCACGGTGCGCTTGACGTCTTCATCGACGTGCATTGTCCGTGGATTCGCGGGCCGTACAACGAGTTTCTGTACACGCCGTGGAAGGATCTTGCGATCTTACCGGACGCGGCGGCGGAGCGTCGCTTCTCGCAGCTCCTTGAGGAGCTGCAATGCGGCACGATGCGCTATAAGGCGGCGGACGACCTGCCGTTCGGCAAGGCGTGGAACACCGGCAAGAACTACTCCCAGGGCTGGAGCGCGGTCATCTGGGCGAGCAAGAGCGTGAAGGGCCTGAAGATCGCGCGTTCGTATGAGGTGCCGTTCGCCAATGCCAACGGCGCGGTCGTGACGCCTGAGACGTGCCGAGATCTGGGGCGGGACACGGCGAAGGTGTTCAGGAGGTTGCTGGAGGAACGGAGCGGCACGGGCGGGGCGCGCGCCCTGCCGTGTGTGTCGGGAGTTTATCCGCATCTTGCCATGTTCAACAACGAGGGCGAGTGTGGAACGGGCGCTGTGGTGCCGTGGGCGGGCGACCTGTGGGTGGTCACGTACGGCCCGCACTGTCCGCTGGGGTCCAGCGACAAGCTGTACCGCATCAAGCCCGACCTCACGCGCGAGACGTTTCCCGGATCCGTGGGCGGTACCCACGCGAACCGCATGATCCACCGCGAGACGAATCAGCTGTTAATAGGGCCGTATGTGATCGACGCGACGGGCGGCGTGCGCGTGATACCGCCGAGGAAGATGCCGGGGCGGCTGACGGCGAATGCGCGGCATCTGTCCGATCCCGCTCGCAAGGTGTACTACGCCACGATGGAGGAGGGCCTTTTCGAGGTGGATCTCGCGACATTGGAGGTGAACACGCTCATCGGGGACGACGGCATCAACAAGTCGTGCTTCGACAAGGCGTTCGGCGCCGGCGACGCTCCGAAGGGCTGGTTCGCCGCGCCCACCCCGAAGTTGCCGGGGTATCATGGCAAGGGCATGATGAACGGCTTCGGGAAACTGTTCTACGCGAACAACGGGGAACATTCGCCGGAGGCGAAGAAGAACCCGTTCATACCCTCGGGGGCGCTCGGCTGCTGGAGCAGGCCGGGCGAGGACTGGTGTCTTGTCCGCCGCTGCCAGTTCACGGAGGTTACGACGCCCGACGGAATATACGGAAACGAACATCCGCAGTCCAATCCCGTGTGGACGATGGGCTGGGATGCGAAGAGTGTTATTCTTGGCGTCACGACAAACGGGGCGGAATGGGTGTATTACCGTCTGCCGAAGGCGTCGCACGCCTATGACGGCGCGCACGGCTGGAACACGGAATGGCCGCGTATCCGCGACGTGGGCTTCGGCGACGGCACGCTGCTCGCGACGATGCACGGCACGTTCTGGCGTTTTCCGCGCGGTTTCTCGCCTGCGAATCCGAACGGGATCCGTCCGATATCAACATACCTGAAGGTGATCGCTGATTTCTGCCGCTGGGGCGATAGGATAGTGTTCGGATGCGACGACCAGGCGAAGAGCGCGTTCCTCGGAAACCGCAGCTTGAAGAAGGGCGCGCCGCGCTGCGAACGGTCTCAAAGCAACTTGTGGTTTGTGAGGCCGGAGGAACTGAAGACGTTCGGTCCGCCGTCGGGCGAGGGCTTTGTGTGGTTGAACGAGGATGTGAAGGCGGGAGACGTCTCGGATCCGTATCTTCAGGCGGGATACGAGTCGATGCGCTTTGATTTCACGCGGGCGGACGGTTCGCGTGTGCGGCACGAGCTGCTGCGCTCCGGCGAGTGGGTGCGCGTGAAGTGTCTGGAGGACGCGAAGGGGGCCACGGCGCGGTTCCGCTATGGTCCCGCGCCGTGCGAGGTGCCGCCGCTGGACAAGGATCGGCCCTACATCATGATCAAGGACGACGGCGGCAGGGAATGGCGATTCCCGAATGTGAATGGCGACACGAACGTGGTCTGCCGCGAGATTGCCACCGAGCGTGACCTGCTTTACGTGGGCGGCGTATGGTATGAGGTGCCGGCCGACAATGCGGGCGGTTTCGCGGCGCTTCGCCCGATTACGCTTGCCGACAAGCCGGTGAAGACTCTGACGTGCGGACGTGGGATCATGCGTCTCGACGGCGAGGATAAGGTAATAGACGATCTTTGGAAGAACGGCACCGCGTCTGCGGCGTATTGGCTGTGGGAAAGAACCCGCTGATTCGCCGTGGCGGGGGGGGGGGATCGTGACGATTCCGGAAGCCGTCTTTTTCTCAGTAACCCGACCCGCGTGTAGTGTAAGTGCGTCCGATTTCCGGCGCTCGGCGGCACGGCGGAGGGCGCGCGTTGCGTCTTGCGTCACGGGGGTTCGGCAATCGCCAGATTGCCGTCACCCCCGGCCGCTTCGCCGTCCGCGCGCCCTGCGCCGGTCGCCTCGCTTGTTCCCGGAAATCGGCCGCGTTCCACGGACGGGCCCTCGGTCGTCGTCGCGGGAGGGCTCGCTTCGGCACCGGCGGGAGTGCGCTTGTCGCCGCGGTCCGTCCGGAGGGGCGTCTGCGGCGCGTAGGCGGCGCGATGCTGTCGTCTCGCGCCGCCCCGCATCCGCATCCGCCGCCCCGTCCGGGTCGCGGCGGCGCCCACCCGCCTTGCCGGCGCTCGCCTCCCGTTCCTCCTCCCTCAGACTGCGGCCCGCAGGTGGTTGGATTGTTTCTGGTTTCTAGTTTCTGGTTTCTGGTTTCTGGCTTTCGGCTTACCAGTCGACTTGTCCACCGACTTGTCCGCCGTAGCCTTAGCGGAGGCGGAAGCCTTGGCGAAGGCGGGTTTCTGGTGGGAGGCGTATTTGATTTACGGTGTTTGAGGACGAGTAGGAGGATAGGACGAGTAGGACAATAGATAGGAAGGGAGAGCGCATTCCTCCGCGATTAACGCGAGTGGGCCGAAGATCGAGGGCGGAGGAGCGGGAGACGAGAGCTGGCTAGGCGGAGAACGCCGCCGGGGGACGCGTGGCGAGGCGGATGCGGATGCGGGGCGGCGCGAGACGACAGCATCGCGCCGCTCCCGCGCCGCAGACGCCCGCCACACGAACCACGGCGACAAGCGTTCTGCCGCCGGTGCCGGCGCGAGTCGACCACTCCGACAACCGAGGGCCCGCCGTGAAGCGCGGCCGATTTCCGGAAAGGAGCGAAAGGGCCGGGCGAAAACATGCGGACGGCGAAGCGGCAAGGGGTGACGGCAATCTGGCGATTGCCAAACCCCTTTGACGCAAGCCGCAACGCACGTTTTCGCACGAGCCCTTGAGCGCCGGAAATCGGACGCACCTCATTACGTACGAGGCGGAGCTTAGAGCTTGGAGCTTAGAGTTTAGAGCTTAGAGCTTGGAGCTTAGAGCTTAGAAACTAGAAACCAGAAACTAGAAACTAGTCAGTTCTGTCCAGTCGTAGACTGGAAGGGCGCCGCGGATGATGTCGGCGATGAAGAGGGGTTTGTCGGGATCTGCCATGGCCTCGTGCCATGAGGGCGGAGCAGATTTCACTTCGAACGACGAGAAGAGCCGGCGTTCCAGCGCGAAGGCGTGGGCGGCGGGGATGGCGGCGGCGCCGGACGCGACAAGCGCCACGCGTTCCGTGCCCGCGAGCGCGGCGAAGTGGCGCGCGGCGAGAGCGGCGTCCTCTGCGCGCCGCGCGGCCAGATTCTCGCCCATGGAGTAGGCGAGATGCGCCAGTTCTTCGTCTGCACGTTTCAAGCCGTAGAAGGGATGTCCGCTCTTTGCGGTCTCGCCGAATCCGCGCATTTCCGCCACCGCCACCGCACGGCCTTGGGCGAGGAGGCGGCGCACTTCGTCCGCCATCGAATCTCTAGTGCCGTCGGTGAATATGAGCACAGGATCGCCGACGGTCTTTGCAGGCAGGAACGCCACGAGCGGGACGGGGATGAGGTCGTCGTCGCGCGAGAGGATGAGGCGTGTTGCGACACCGTCTCCGGCGACTGTCCTGCGTTCTGCGATCGGAGCGGCGGAGAGGGATGAGAGGGGGCGGATGCCCGAGATGGCGCGTATCGCAGTCGGCGTGGGGACGGCGCGGGCGGCGTCTATTTTACCTACGGCGTCATTCATCACGTCGTAGACGCTGCGGGCTCCGGGCAGATCCATCACGAAGCCGGTCTCCGTGACGTTCTTCGTCTCGGGGGCGTCGAAGGCCAGGCCGGAGTTGGCGGCGTTGTATTCAAAGCCCAGGTCTAGGCGGCGCAGCGCTGTGCGGTCAGTGGGCCAGGCTGAGGTATCGCCACCTGCCCAGCGGCGGATCCACAACATGGCGGCGTTGCGGGTGGATTCGTACCAGTGGTGGGGGCCTGCCGTCTCCATAAGCTCCACCTGCGACTCCGCGCCGAGCATGGAGTAGATGCGGCGGGCGTTCTCAAAGGTGTCGATCGTGCCCATGAAGGGGAAGAAGTCGCCGTGCGTGGCAACGAGCATTACGGGCGATGGGGCGCGGAGGCAGACGATGCCGAGGTGGTTGAAGCCGTATTTGAGCTGGCCGAACAGCACCTGTTCAGCATCCTGCGGCCCGCAGTTGTCGAAGACGTCGCGGACTGTCGAGAGGAATCCTGCCGGGGCGCCCGCCGCGTAGCGGTCGTCGAGGGCGTTGAGGTACGAGGAGAGCGTTCCGCCGCCGGAGAGTCCTGTCACGCCAAGGCGCTTGGAGTCCACTTCGGGGCGAGATGCGAGATAGTCGCAGGCGCGGATGCCGTCCCAGATCCTGAACTGCGCAGTGTCCCAGCCCAGAAGAGCTGCGCGCGAGCCGATGCGGTTGTGTTCCTGCGTGGTGCTCCACGTGGCGCGGCCGTCGCGGCGCTGGCGGCGTTCGCCCTGTTCAATGGGATCGTAGACGAGCGTGGCCACGCCGAGTTTTGCGCCAGTCACGCCCACGCGCTGGTACCAGGGGGCGTTCTTGCCGGCGAGGGAGTGTCCGCAAGGCGACACTGCGCCGGGGTAGGGGGGCTTGAACTTCGCCTCGTCTGGCAGGAAGAGATGCGCCGTGACGTAGTGGCGGGGGCGGCTCTCGAAGAGCACCTTCTCCACCGAATAGCCGTCCCTCCTTATGCGTGCGATGGTCTTGGCGTTCAACGGGGTCTTTTCCGGGAAGCCGCCGATCGAGGAGAGCACGCCGGCGCGGACAGACGCCTGACGGGCGGCAAGCTCCTCTTTCGTGCCGCATGCAGTCCATGCGGCGTCTGCCGCCCGGTCCATGCGCACGGCGCGAGTGAACAGGTCGTCGCGCACGATCTTGCCGAGGCTGTCGCCGCCGCATTGCACGTTCGGCGCGCCGAGGAGTAGAGATACAAGGATTGTAAGGTTTGTCATGGCATGATTCCGTAGTGGGGAAACAGGGATATTATACCATGTACGCAGACCGATGTGAGGACGTAAAATCGCGGAGGTGGTGCAGTCGCTTGCGCATGCTGGCGGATTATTGTATAATCAACATGTTGTTTTGATGCAATTAGACGATTCCCCAGTGGATTGATGCATATTTGAAAGGAGCGAAAGAGATGAGATTGGCAATATGCGCGCTGGCCGCGGCCGTATGGACGGCCGCCGAGGCCGTTCCCGTGGCGTACAGAGACCCGGCCGACGGAAGGGCGTGGGCGGTGGTGTTCGACGCCGCCGAGCCTCTTGTGTGGCAATGGAAGTGACCATCTCTGCCGGTGTCTTGTCTCTCGCGACTAGCGTTAAGTTTCCAACGATCGACGACTGATGAATGCGATATTCTTCGACATGGACGGCACGCTGATCGACTCTCGGGCCGATCTCGCCGCCGCCGTGAACTTCACGCGCGCGCAGCTCGGCTTCGCGCCGATTCCGCAGGAGGAGGCCGTCTCGCACGTAGGCCGCGGCGCTCGCCACCTTCTGGAAAATGCCATCCCCGAAGCCGCCGGCCGCTTCGACGAGATATGGCCGCTCTATTCCGAGCAGTACCGCGCCCACATGCTGGACTCCACACAGCTGTACCCCGGCGTCCGGCGCGCGCTCGACGAACTCCGCGACCGCGGCTGGCTCCTCGGCGTGAACACGAACAAGCCCGCCTTCGCCACGCGCGCAATCCTCGAGCACTTCGGAATCGCCCGCCACTTCGGCGCCGCCGTCGTGGCCGGGGGCGACTGCGAGGAGATGAAGCCCAGCGCTGCGCCGCTGCGCCTGTGCGCTTCCAGGATGCGCGGACACCGCCTCTCGTCGCACGACTGGATGGTTGGCGACAACTGGACGGACATGGACTGCGCCTTCAACGCCGGCATCAAGGCCGCATTCTGCACTTTCGGCTTCGGCCGTCTCAACGACTCCCGCTACACCGTCAAGATAAACCGCCTCGACGAGCTTCTCCGCATCTGCAAGGCTGAAGACTGAGGACATGATCATGAATTGCAGGGTAGTCGATTCGCCCCGAGTCTCGTGATCACGTCAAATCTTCTTCGTAATGCGGATAAAACACGATCTTGCTTCCCTCTTGCCGCCGTCGGCCATTCTTGTTATACTCTTCTTCATCTCCGGGGACGTCAAGTCACCGGATGACAGCAAGCTTTAAGGAAAGGAAAAAAGATGGACATTTCTCGTCGCTTCTTCATCGCCGGCGCCGCTTCGTTCGGGGCGTTCGGCGGCAGTCGCATGCTGCGCGCCGCTCCGGCCGCGGCCGCGGGCAAACCCAACCTCACGTTCGGCGTGGTCAGCGACATACACTTCTCGGCGTATGTCGGCTCGCCCGCATACGCGAAGAACTCGGAGACGTTCCGCCACACCCTCGAATGGTTCCGCGATCAAGGAGTGGACGCCGTGATGGTGGTGGGCGACATGGCCGACAACGGCATGGTCGGGCAGCTCCAGAGCGTCGCCGACGCCTGGTACGCCGTGTTCCCCAACGACAAGGCCCCGGACGGCCGCAAGGTCGAGAAGCTCTTCGTCTACGGCAACCACGACTGGCAGGGCTGGGCCTACGGCTCCCACGCCGAGAAGAAGTTCCCGGACGCCGTCGAGCGCGCCAAGCACATCCTCGCCAACGATTATGCCGGGTGGTGGGAGCGCATATTCCACGAGGCTTATGCGCCTGTCTCCTTCAAGAAGGTAAAGGGGTATGCGTTCATAGGCTCCCAGTGGCGCGACGCCGGCTGCAAGGGCCGCAACGAGACGGGAACGCCCGGCATCGCCGCGTTCCTTGAGGCTAACGGCAAGACGCTCGATCCCGCGCTGCCGTTCTTCTACTACCAGCATCCCCATCCCAGGGACACGTGCTACGGTTCGTGGGCCTGGGGCCACGACTCCGGCGAGTCCACCAAGGCCCTCTCCGCCTTCCCCAACGCCATCGCCTTCTCCGGCCACTCCCACTACTCGCTCACCGATGAGCGCTCCATCTGGCAGGGTGCGTTCACGTCGCTCGGCACGAGCTCCCTTCGTTACACCGGGTTGCCATACGACGCCCATCCGCCCGCAGGCTACGAGAACTCTACTGGCGGCGCGAAGTTCGACCCGTACAAGGTGATGGGCCGCTATTCCTCCATCGACGGACGCCAGGGGATGCTCGTTCGCGTGTATACCGACCACATCGCCTTCGCCCGCCGCGAGTTCGTGTACGACACGTTCCTGGGCGACGACTGGGTGCTGCCGCTTCCCGTTGCGGAGTCGAAGCCGTTCGCGTTCGCCGAGCGCGCCAAGAAGTCGGTCGCGCCCGAATTCGCCGCCGGGGCGGCGGTCTCCGTGGCGTCCGTGAAGGCCAAGAACCGCGGCTCTAATGCCGTGAAAAAGGCCTCGAAGAAGGGCTTGAAGGAGATTCCCTCCGTGGAGAAGGACTGCATCAAGGTCGAGTTCCCGCAGGCGAACGCCGTTAAGGGTGCGCGCGCGTTGGAGTACGAGGTGGCGATCGAGAGGAAGGACGGTTCGCAGGATGTCCGTCGCGTTCTGCCGCCTGGATTCAACATGTGTCTTGCGGACAAGCGCACTGCCGAGCCCGTCAAGTGCGTCATAGCGTGTGACCAGCTTCCCAAGGATGAGTTCCGCTTCGTGGTGACGCCCGTCTCCTCGTTAGAGAAGAAGGGCGCCCCGCTCGTGTCCGCCTGGCAGAAGAGCTGAACATGACGGTGACGCTCGAGATTCAGAAGACCGTCTACGGCGGGGATGGTCTTGGCCGGCTCGGCGACGGGCGCGTGTGCTTCGTGCCCGGCGCCTACGCGGGCGAGACGGTCAAGGCCGAGATCGTGGAGCAGAAGAAGCGCTATGTGAAGGCGCGCCTCGTGGAGGTGGTCGAGGCGCTGCCCGACCGTCTGCCGCCGGATCCCGCCAGAGCGGTCGTGCCGGGAATGGTCTATCATGACGTCTCCTACGCGGCCGAGCTCCGGTTCAAACAGGACCAGCTTGAGAATTTCCTTTGGAAAGTCGCGCAGGAGGTGCTGCCTCTCGAGGTGGTGCCGTCCGACAGGCAGCTGAACTACCGCACAAAGGCCACGTACCACACGGAGAAGCGCGGCGGCAGATGGCTTTTCGGCTACCGCCGCGAGCTGTCGCACGAGGTGGTGGACATCGCGCAGGATCCGCTGGCGTGTCCTGAGATCAACGCCGCGCTGCCGTCCGTGCGCGCCGGTGTAATGGCGCTTCTCACGCAGGGCGCGGCCGGCGTCAGGCGTTCCGCGGCCGCGGAAGACGTCACTGTGCGCTGGACGCCGATCGACGGCGTCAAGTGGTGGCTCGGCGCGCCGCCCCAGGGACTTGAGCTGCACGAGCGCACGGCGGGCATGCGCTTCGCCGTCCCCGGAGACGGGTTCTACCAGGTGAATCCGGAGATCGGGGAGAAGCTGGCCGCGGCGGTGCGCGATGCGTATCTCGACGGGCTTGACGTGGCGCCGAACATCCTCGACCTCTATTGCGGTGTGGGCGTGTTCGGGCTGTTGTGCCTGAAGGGCGCGGAAGGATCCGCGGCGACGCCACGGCTCGTGGGGGTAGAGTCTGGGCGGGCGGCCATAGCCGCGGCGAAGAAGAACGCGGCTGCGGCGGGGCTTGCGGCGAATTTCTTCTGCGAGCGTGTGGGAGGTAGCCTCGGGCGGATCAAGCTGGGGCCGAGGCACACGGTCATACTCGATCCGCCGCGCGGTGGGTTGGAGCCGAACGTGGCGCCGTGGCTTGCGAAGCGCGCCGTGCCGCGCGTGTTCTACGTCTCGTGCGACCCCGCCACGCTCACGCGCGACCTCCAGGCGCTTTCGTCGACATACCGCATTGTGGACGTTAAGCTCTTCGACATGTTCCCCCGCACGGCCCGGTTCGAGACATTCGTCGAGTTGTCCAGACGGTGACATGTTTGGAGCATCTCAATTTTCGAAGCGAGAAAATCTAGGTACTTGGCACAGACTTGCGAGTAGTGCATCTGCGGCCGATTTCCGGCGCTCGGCGGCACGGCGGAGGGTGCGCGTTGCGTCTCGCGCCGCCCCGCATCCGCATCCGCCGCCCCGTCCGGATCGCGGCGGCGCCCACCCGCCTTGCCGGCGCTCGCCTCCCGTTCCTCCTCCCTCAGACTGCGGCCCGCAGGTGGTTGGATTGTTTCTGGTTTCTAGTTTCTGGTTTCTAGTTTCTGGCTTGTCCACCGACTAGTCCACCGTAACCTTGGCGGAGGTGGGTTTCTGGTTTCTAGTTTCTGGTGGGAGGCGTAGTAGATTTCTGGTGATCGAGGACGAGTAGGAGAATAGGACGAGTAGGACAATAGATAGGAGTGGAGAGCGCATTCCTCCGCGATTAACGCCAGTGGGCCGAAGATTGAGGGCGGAGGAGCGGGAGGCGAGAGCTGGCTAGGCGGAGAACGCCGCCGGGGGACGCGTGGCGAGGCGGGTGCGGATGCGGGGCGGCGCGAGACGACAGCATCGCGCCGCATCCGCGCCGCAGACGCCCACCACGCGCACCACGGCGGCCAGCGCTCTCCGCCGGTGCCGGAGCGAGGCGACCGCTCCGACAACCGAGGGCTCGCCGTGAAGCGCGGCCGATTTCCGGAAAGAAGCGAAAGGGCCGGGCGAAAACGCGCGGACGGCGCAGCGGCAGGGGGTGACGGCAATCTCGTGATTGCCGAACCCCCGTGACGCAAGCCGCAACGCGTGTTTTCGCACGAGCCCTTGAGCGCCGGAAATCGGACGCACAGGCACTACGCACGTGACGGAGCTTAGAGCTTAGAGCTTAGAGCTTAAAGCTTGGAGCTTTTAGTTTCTGGCTTGCCCGCCGGCTTGTCCGTCGTAGCTTTGGCTGAGGTGGGTTTTTAGTTACTCGCAAACTAGAAGATTTTGGGGAACCTCCGGTGAAACGCGCATTGACGCGACGGGGAAAATCTGCTATCATTCCCGCGTCTTGAATGCCAAAAAGCATATTTTCTGCGTTTTGACGGCGTTGGCGGCCGCGATCCCGGCCGCGGGTGCGAGTCTGCCGTTTGCAGATCTCGCCGACGTTCGCGGCCCCTACGAGGGAACCGGGGCTGGTGGCGAGGCGCTTCATGTATGCCTTCTAGGCGAGGCCGGCGCCTGGCCTATCTGCGTGTATTGGTCTTCGGGCAGAACTGAGCGCTCTCCGTTGTTCGGCATGGGATGGAGCGTGCCGGCGCTTGAATCCCGTTTCGTTCCGCTGGACGAACGGAGATGGGCGTTCTACCAGCCAGATGGATTTGTGCGCATCTTCGTGATTCCGAAACACGGCGATGGCAAGACGCTCTACGGCGGTTCGGACTGGACGGCGAAGGTGGACGGCGACGCCGCGCGGATAGTCGCGGATCCGGGCGACGGGGGTGTAAAGTCCGAGTTCGCCTTCCGTCAGGGGAGGCTCGTGCGCATGGGGTGCGAGGAGGGTGACTTCGAAATCCACTATTCGGGCCGCATGGCCGACCGTATCTCATCAAAGGGCAAGATTCTCCTGGAGGTCGTTCGCGAATCGTCGCCGATGCAGCGGATCGACTTCCGTTTCAACGGCGGCAAGACGCATGTGTGGGCCACATGCCGCCCTGCGAGGCTCTTCGGCGAACAGGGGGTTTCCGCCGCGGTGCTCTCCACGCAGGAGAGCTGCCTTGCGGAGCTCGCCTGGTCAGACGGACGGAAGATGGCATTTGAATACGGCGGCGAGAACGGCGAGGCGTTCTTCTCCGCCGGGGAGAAACGCTGGGTCTGGGATCCTTTGACGCGCAAGATACTTTCGTGCGGATCGTGGAAATACACGATAACCGCGCCGGAGCAGGAGGGGAACGAGCCGACGTTCGAGAGGCGTGGCCAGGACGGCAAAGTGGAGGCGTATTCCAACAACCGCAAGACGGGTCTCAGAACGGAGCGCTTCTCGGACGGTTCCAGCCGGGAGAGCAAGGTGTTCACCTCCGGCATTCTCGCGTGGCGGCGCATCCGCTGGATGAAGGAGACGACTGCCGAGGGCGTGCTCACCAGGAACGATTTCTCGTATGACGAAAAGGGTCGTCTCGTCTATAGGCGCATTTCGCGCGGCAAGAATGTGGGCGAGATATGGTATGGTCCAGACGGCGAGTCGATCCGCCGCCGGGTGAATGGGACGGAGGTGTCGCCCAGATGACGGCATTGCACCTTTTCCGCCAGTGCGGCGAGCATTTCGTCTTCCATGCGGGCATGGGGCGTTTCGTGCGCATCACCCCGGAAGCCTATGACTATCTTGAACTGCGCGGTGCCATGCCGCCTGAGGAGGCGGCGAGGAGATTCTCCGCAGACCATCCGGGCGCGGAGAGCGTCCTCGCCGACGTTGCGGCGCTCGAGGCGGACGGTTTCTTCGAACCGGTGGAGACTTTGATGCCGGATGACGCGGAATTCGAGTCTGCCCTCGACGAGCGCTTCTCGGGGCCGTGCAACTCGATCGTCCTGTCTGTGTCCACGGGCTGCAATCTGGCGTGCAGATACTGCTATTGCGGCATATGCCGCGACATTCTGCCGGACAAGGGAATGATGCCCGAGGATGTGGCGCTGCGCGCCGTCGACACTCTTTTCGCCGCAGCGGACCCGAAGGTGAATGTTCGCGTGACCTTCTTCGGGGGTGAGCCGCTTCTCAACAAGTCCGTGATTCGAAAGGTCGTCGCGGTCTGCGACGCCAAGGCCGATCGGCTCGGTGTCCGAACCGAGTATTCCATCACGACCAACGCGACGCTCGTGGACGACGAGACCGCGGAGATGCTGTCGGCCGGCAACTTCGGCTTGATGGTGAGTATGGACGGTCCGCAGGATCTCCACGATTCCCAGTGTCCCACACGTGATGGCCATGGCTCTTTCGAGCTTGTCGCCGCCGGAGTGCGCAGGATCATGGCGCATCGGGACAAGGTGACCGTGCGCTGCACGATGGCGCACCCTGCGCCCGATGCGATGCGGCTGATCCGCTTCTTCGCCGACTTCGGATTCTCGAGGGTTGTGCTGGGTACCGTCCGCAATCCGGCCTTTCCCAGCGCCTGCGACTTCACGGCGGAAGACTCCGCTGCGTTCGACCGAGCCATGGAGCGGGAGATCATCCCCTGGATGCTGGAGGAGCACGCCGCCGGGCGCACGCCGATCTACGATCCTTTCGACGACATCTCAGCCTTCCACGGCGCCGCCGGGAATCCTTCGAAGGCGGAGCTTCGCTGCGGCGCTTGCCATGGCTCGTGCGCGGTGGCGCCAGATGGCACGCTTTATCCGTGCCATCGTTTCGTCGGAATGAAGGCGTGGGCGCTGGGCGACATCTCGGAGGGGTTCCCCGACGCGCGCGGCAGGGAGTTCTGGCGCGCATGGCGCGCGGCCGTGCGGGAGAAGTGCTCCGGATGCTGGGCGCTGGGCGTCTGCGGAGGGCCCTGCCCCTGGGAGGTGGCGCGTGCTGACGGCACGTTCGCGCCGCCGGACGAGCTTCTCTGCGAGGAGACGCGCTCATGGGCGCAGCAGGGCGCATACTATTTCCACAAGGTCGGCGAATCCGACCGCAACAAAGGAGAAAACAAAACATGACCACACGCAGAAAATTCGCGGGCGGCATTCTCGCAGCCGGAGCGCTGGCGAACTTCGCGCTTGTAGCCGACCCCGGCAACGGCAATGGCAATCCGTGCAACGGACACGGCAAGGCCGACCAGTGCCATGGACAGGGTGCCAAGGCGGACACGCCTGCGCCGAATCCCTGCCGCTCCGGCGCGCGCATGGGCCAGGACAACTCCCCTGCGCCGTCCTGCAGGTCCGCCGGCGGCAAAGAGGACCACGTGGAGTGATCCGTGCGGCCGTCTTGTCGGCGGCGTTTCTGATCGGCCTGGAGCTGGCGGGGAAGTCTCCGCCGGGAGCTGTCATCCATCTTGACCTCGGTCAGGTCACAAACGTCTCTTCCGCCGCGATCGACTATCTGCCCGCCGCAGCAGGCGGACGTCTGCGCGGCATCCTCGCGCTTGTCCCCGGGGCGAACGCTTCGGGGGTGGACATGCTCGCCGAGAAGCCGTGGACGGACTTTGCCCGCGCCAACGGCTTCATCCTTGCGGCGTTCACGTTCGTCTCGAAGTCCGAGGACCTCAAGGAGGAGCTGGGCTACTATGACGCATCCGCCGGCTCAGGGGCCGCCGCCGCCGCCGCTTTGAAAAAGCTCGGCGCCGGCCGTGTGCCGGTGTTCATGTACGGTTTCTCCGGCGGCGCGCATTTCACCGCGAGCTTCGCGGAGGATTTCCCGCAGATGCTGAAGGGATGGTGCGCCGCCTCGTTCGAAGTTAAGTCGCGCAAGACCAAGATCGATCCGGACGACGCCAAGGGCCGCCGTCCGCCGGGTATCGTCGCGTGCGGCTCCGAGGATTCCCGCCTCGGTGCGGCGCTCTCCTACTATGGCCGTGGACGGGCCGTCGGCCGCAAGTGGACGTGGGTTGAGATCGACGGACTCTCCCACGAGCGCAGTCCCGCGCTTGAGGACTTCGCCCGCAGATACTTCACCCAGCTCACTAGAAGGAAGGGGCCGGGCGTGTGGATAGACACTGGCAGCGGCGATGACGTGGCTCATTCCTCAGCGTCTGCCAAGACGCTCCAAACATGGCTCCCGGACGCGGCGTTCGCCGCCGACTGGCGCGCTGTCACCGCGCCCAAGACCGACGGCGTGATCGAGCGCGTCGTCAAGACAAAGCTCAAGAACTACGAGCAGCTGACGCTTTTCCTGCGCCTGCCTCAGAAGTCCCCCCCATCGGGAGTACTATGCCTGAGCATGCTCGCCAACAGCCCCGTTGAGGTGCGCGAGTACATACGCTCCGGGGATTCCGGACAGCGCGACGCGCTCCTTGAATTCGCCGCCGCGCGCAACCTCGCCGTCATCGCCTGGGGCGCGAGGAACCTCTGGGACCCGTCTCGCAACTGGGACGAGCTGCCCCGTGCCGATGCGAAGCGGATCGACTCCGATTTCGACCTCGTGGCCGCCGCCTGGGACTCCGCCGTCGACCATTTCGTCAAGAAGTACAAGATACCGGCGTCCGGCTATCTGATGTACGGCGCGTCCGGAGCCGCGCAGTATGCCCAGCGTCTCGCCCTGCGCCGCCCGGGCAGATTCCTGGCCGTCCATGCGCACATCGCAAGCAGTTTCGACCTTCCGGTCAAAGACGGCGCCTCGGTGTTGTGGTGCGTCACCACCGGAGAGAACGAGATGGGCTACGTCCGCTCTCGCAGGTTCTTCCGCGCCGCGCGTGACCTCCACTATCCGATCATATACAAGGCGTATCCCGGCCTCGGCCACGAGGGCAGCGCGAACACCACCGCCCTCGGCCTCGCATGTTTCGACTATGCGCTCGCCGAACAGGCCAGAGCCGCGCGCATCAGCGGCGGAAAGAACTCCGTGCCGGATTGGGCCGACATCTTCTCGTCGTCCGCCGTCGTCGCCGACGTCTTCAACCAGGCCGTCTATTCAAAGTTCGACTACCTCAGCGTCCCACTGGAGTTCCGAATGCTCATTCCGTCGGTCCTTAGTGAAGTGTGGATGCGTGAATGACGGCGCTTCCGCCAGTCGACGCGCGCTGGTGCCTGTGGATGGACAACCCGAACAAGGCCGCCGCGTTCGTGGCGCTTCTTGCGGTGCCTGCAATCGCCTTCGCCTGCCGTGCGAAAAGCGTCTGGGCGGCATGCACCGCATGGTGCGCGGCGGCCGGGCTGTGCTTCGTCCTTGTGCAGACTCATTCCAGGGGAGGTCTTGTCGCCCTGGCGGCGGGGACTGCCATCGTACTTGTGGCGGAACGGAGGCGCTTGTGCTCGCCGGCGAAGTTCCTGCCGCTCCTTGTAGTCGCGGCGGTGCTCGTGGCCGCGGCCTTCCACTCCGGTTTCGCGGCGCGACTTGCCCGCAGTTCTCCTGGCTCGGACGATTCTATCGCCAACCGGTTTCTCATCTGGCGCTCCGTTCCGGCGATGATGTCGGATGCTCCCGGAGGCTGGGGCGCGGGCCGGTCCGGCGAGACCTTCATGAACTGGTATCAGCCTCTTGACCGAGGTGAACGCTACCGTACGCTCGTTAACAGTTTTTTCACATGGCTGGTTGAACATGGCTGGCCTTGCCGCATGGCGATTGTCTTCGCCTGCCTGTTCGTGCTGTGGCTCGGCGTGTTCCGTCTGAAGGAGAGGGGAGACCCAGTTCCGCTTGCCGTGTGGGCCAGTTTTGAGACGGCGGCGTTCTTCAGCTCGGTGACTGAGGAGTGGGCGCTGTGGGTACTTCCGATGGTTGCGCTTGTTCCGGCGGCGGCGCCGCCATTACGTCGCGAGTCGCGGAGAAGGGCGCTTGGCGTGGCGGCTATGACGCTTTTGTGTTCAATTACCCTGTTGGGCGCCGCCGCCGTGCTTGGGCGCTTCATGAGACCGTCCTCGGCGGCCGACGTCAGACGGTCGTTCGACGGTTCCTGGATCGTTCTTGGCGCGGGCGTGCCGCGCTCCTGGGCCGTGCTGGACGCTGCTGTGGTGGGCATGGCATACGGACATGCTCTTCGAGAGTTCGCGCTTTCGTCCAATGTCGTCGATCGCGCCTGGGGAGTGGCGGAGAGCGTAGACGCCGTGCCGGACGACGCGGAAAGGCTCGCGTTGTGCGGACGCTCCGCCGGCTGCGGGCCTGCGGCGCTCTCCCGCTTCGCCGCGCTGAAGGACGTGCGCGTTCTTTCGCCGCCGAATCCGTCAGCGTGGATTGCGGCGAAGCCGGACGGCGTTCAGGTCAAAGTGTTCTGCGGCGACCTCTCGGCGAGATGCCCGGCGGACGTCCCGTCCGGGTTCGTCGTGGTACCCGGCGCGGCCGACTTCCTGCCGTCGTGGCCGTCGCTGGCGTTTGGCCGCTGAACTCCGCTCCCTTCGTCTTCGTTCGCGGCGGCGGACATCTCGCATTCTATCCATGCCATTATAAGCGCAACGGTCTTCTTCTGCTGGCTCTCCGAGAGCGGCGTGCCCGTCGGGACCTTCCACCATTTGTTCATGCAGCTGCGGCAGCATGTGGCCGTGGCGTGTTGCGCGACGAATACGGGATGGCCCTTCATGGGCGTCTGGCGGCCGTCGTTGGCCGGATGGGCGGGGGCGAGGCGCTGCGCAATGAAGTCGGCCGCGTGGCTGCGGACGGCGTCGACGCCCTTTTCGCGGACGTACCGCCTGAGCGACGGAGAAAGATGGAAGCGCCGCCTGAAGGCGGATGTGGCGAGCTTCGCCAATGCCTCGTCGCGCGTCATGTTTCGCCAAACCCCGCGAGGCGGAGTATTTTGGGAATGAAAATGCAACCACCGACCACGAGGGAGGAGAGCGACGCGACGAGCACGGCGCCGGCGGCACAGTCCTTCGCGTGGCGGGCGAGCTGGCTGAACTGCGGGGAGGCGATGTCCACGACGGATTCAAGTGCCGTGTTCATGGTCTCCATGGAGATGACAAGCGCGCAGGATAGAGCGAGGACGGACCATTCCCCTGCGTCGAGCCCGAGGAACGCGCCGAGGGCCACAGCTGCTGCTGCGGCGATCAGATGGAGGCGCATGTTGCGCTGGGTGCGCAGGGCGTGGCAGAAGCCCGCCCAGGCGTTGCGGAACGCCGCGGCGAGGCTCTGCCGGCGCCATTGCGCGATGTCGTCGGTTTCTGTCTGATGCGTCTCGAACTCGCTCTTCATTTGTTGAAGATATGATACAGAATGACGTATGCCCTGTCAAGGGGCGCGTGGCCGTGTTGATTCTGTCCGGCATTATGATATAATATGCACATGGTGAATTCAAAAGAACAGACGAACTGTGTTTGCATCTCAAGTGAAGATGTGGACCTCGTTTGTTCATTCGGAACCTCTGGGGTTTCTGATTGGCGGAATGAAAAAAGAAAGGCGACAATGAAAACGACGGCACTTCCCATGACGCTTCTTCTCGCATGCGCCGCGGCGGCAGGCGAGTTCCGCGACGAGCTTCCGGTAGTCGACCTCACCAGCGACACGTCGCGCCAGACGGTGATTGCAATGGGTACGCCTGAGGTCTACCAGGGGCATCCCACCACGCTCCTCACCCCCGACGGCAAGACGCTCTTCTGCGTGTGGACTCTCAACCACGGCGGCGGCTGCGGGCCTGCCGCGCGGTCCGACGACGGTGGCCGCACATGGACGCGCATTGACGACATACTTCCCGCGCAATACAAGCTCCACCGCAACTGCCCCACTCTCCAGACCGTTCCGCGCCCCGACGGCTCAGGCGTGAACTTCTGCGTGTTCAGTGCCAATTGTCAGCCTGGAACCGGTGGCGGACTGGGCATTATGATGAGCCGCGACAACGGCAAGAACTGGTTTGTGATCCCGCCGGCGCCCCATCTCTCCGCCGGAATGCCGCCCACGGGGCTCATGCCGCTCAAGGACGGCACATGCGCGCTATTCGGACAGATACGCAAAGACCCCAGTGTGAAGTCCGACCGCGCCATTGACGACCAGAACGTGTGGATGAGCGTGACAAAGGACGGCGGATACACCTGGGGCGAGCCGCGAATCGTCGCCTCGGCCGACAAGAAGAACCTCTGCGAACCATTCGCCCTGCGCTCTCCCGACGGCGGCGAGATCGGCCTTCTGATGCGCGAAAACCGCCACACAGCCCGCAGCATGATGTGCTTCAGCCGGGACGAGGGCAGGACGTGGACTGCGCCTGTGGACACGTGCTGGGGCCTCACGGGCGACCGACACGAGGGCGTGCAGCTCCCGGACGGGCGCTGGATCGTGGCGTTCCGCGACCGCGCACTCGGCAGCAGCACTCATGGCCAGTATGTCGCCTGGGTGGGCACTTACGACGATTTGCGCAACGGCCGTCCAGGACAGTACCGCATTCATCTTCTTAAAAGCTGGTCGGGCCTCAAGGATCCGTCCGGCAAGCCATGCGGCGGCTGGGCTGGCGACACGGGCTATTCAGGTGTGGAGCTGCTGCCGGACGGCACGATTCTCTGCACAACCTACGTGAAGCTCTTCCCCGACGACCGCAAGCAGTCGGTTGTCGCCACGCGTTTCCGCATATCGGAGACTGACGCCATTGCAAGGTCTACAAACGACTTGCGGGTGGGGCGGCAATCTGATAAAATAAAGCCATTGTTTGGAGAAAAAAGATGAAGAGACTTTCAGTTGCGCTGTATCTGCTTCTTCCCGCCGCGCTGTGCGCCGCGGACGCCGCGGCCGTGCGCCGCGCCAAGGAGCAGCTGAACCTGTTCAAGCCCGAGGCCGCCAGGCGCGTCCTCGCGGACTTGAAGAACACCAAGGGGTACGACTACGCGAAGTGGGCGCCGGCGGTGGAGAGGCTCATCGCAGGCTCGGAGCAGATGAAGCAGGACCTCCTCGGCACTGACAAGTCCAAGCACGACGCCGTAGTCGCCGCCGTGGAGGCCTACCGCCAGGCCATGCTCGCGAACCCGATCCTCGACTTCGACCAGATCCTCTGCGTGCACCGCAAGATCGGCAACGCGCGCGGCGCGTTCGGCGGGCGCGGCTCCGGCATGACCGGCCTCAACGCCGAAAACCACATGGTCGCTCCGCGCACGGGCTTCGAGAACGAGATCGTCGTCCTCAGCAACCTGCGCGGCGAGATAAAGAGGCGCGAGCTCTACAAGCCCGCGGACAAGACGTCCATCGTGCGCGACATCGACCTCGACTTCGACGCCTCCCGCATCCTCTTCACGGGCTACAAGGGCACGAACAACCTCTTCGGCATCTATGAGATCAAGACCGACTTCTCCAAGCTCTCCCCCGAGATGCCCTACCAGACCCCCGAGCTCGTCTCCCCCGAGGACGGCAAGTACGACATCCAGTGGTGGGACGCCTGCTATCTCCCCAACAAGGACCAGGTCGTGATGCTCGGCACGGCGGCCTACCAGTTCCTCCCCTGCGAGGACGGCAACATGCCGATGGCCGTCGCGTACCGCAAGGACCGCAAGACGGGCGAGGTCCGCCAGCTCACCTACGAGCAGGACAGCGACTACACCCCGACCATCACGCACGACGGCCGCATCCTCTACACGCGCTGGGAATACTCCGACCAGCCGCACTACTGGAGCCGCGTTCTGATGACGATGAACCCCGACGGCGTGGGCCAGCTCTCCGTGTGGGGCTCCAACACCTTCGTGCCCACGTTCTTCTACAGCGCGCGCTGCATCCCCGGCGATCCCCACAAGATCACCATGATCGGCGGCGGCCACCACGACCGCGCCGAGGTTGGCCGCTTCTTCATGATCGACCCCACGCTCGCCCGCGCCTACCCCCACAAATACGATCCGCCGGACCGCGACTGGGGCCCCGCCAAGCACACGCTGCGCATCCCGTTCCAGACCTTCCCCAAGGAGAAGACCGGAATGGTGCATGAGTTCCCCGGCTTCGGCAAGGACGTAGAGGGCGACATGGCCGACCCCTACACAATGAACCAGTTCGCGCGCGGCAAGCCCTATTTCCTCCATCCGTATCCGCTCAGCGAGAAGTACCACCTCGCCGGCGTGAAGGCCGCGCCCGACGCGCTCATCGGCCTCTACCTCGTCGACATCTTCGACAACATAACGCTCATCGCCGAGGCCGACGACGGACTCTACTGCGAGCCCATGCCGTTCCAGGCCCGCAAGCGCCCGCCCATCATCCCCGACCGCTCCAAGAAGGGCGTCACCACCTGCTCCGTGCACGTGGCCGACATCTACAACGGCCCCGGCCTCGCAGGCATCCCGCGCGGCACCGTCAAGAAGCTCCGCCTCTTCTCCTACCACTACAACTACCACCGCACCGGCGGACACTCCTCCACCGGCTGGATACGCGGCCCCGGCTCCACTTACCAGGACCGCGTGGAGTCCAGCTGGGACGTGAAGCGCCCCCTCGGCACGGTCGACATCGAGGAGGACGGCTCCTGCTGCTTCGAGATGCCCGCCAACACGCCGATCTCCGTCCAGCCCCTCGACGAGAAGGGCCAGGCCGTCCAGCTCATGCGCTCCTGGATCGTGGGAATGCCCGGCGAGCGCGTCTCCTGCACGGGATGCCACGAGGACAACCGCTCGTCCGTCCACACGAAGCAGACGATCGCCGACAAGAAGTATTTCGCAGGCCAGATGCAGAAGATCAAGCCGCTTGACGCCGACGGCGTGCGCCCCTGGGGCTTCGCCGCCGAGATGTACCCGGTCGTCCAGAAGTACTGCCTCGGCTGCCACGGTGACCCCGAGAAGGCTCCGATCGCCAAGGCCGACCAGGGCGGCGCCAAGGAGGTCAAGGTCGATCAGTTCGTCAAGTACGAGCTCTCCGGCAAGCGCCTCGTGATGGACACGCCCGAGAACGCCTACCGCATGCTGCATCCTTACATCCACCGCCCCGGCCCCGAGAGCGAGGAGACGCTTCTTCCGCAGATGGACTACCACGCCTCCACGAGCCCGCTCGTGCAGATTCTCCGCAAGGGCCACCATGGCGTGAAGATGGATCCCAAGGACTGCCTCAAGATCTACGAGTGGATCGACCTCAACTGCCCCTACCACGGCAAGTGGAGCCCGCCCGCGTTCAAGAGCGAGCGCCCCTCGGAGAAGAACAAGCGCGCCGGGTTCATGTGGGCCGACACGCCCGACCAGGTGGCCCGCCGCCTCGAGCTTCAGAAGCGCTACGCGAACGTGCCCGACAATCCTGAGGAGGAGTACGACCGCTACTACGCCAAGGTGACGAACCGCGTCGTGAAGCCCGTCGCGCCGGCTCCCAAGCCCGCGCCCGTGAAGCCGCCGACGCTCGAGGGCTGGCCGATGACGCTGCTCCAGTCCGCCGACCTCCAGCTCGGCAAGATCACCGAGGTCGCCCCCGTCACCACGAAGACGCTCATCCTCGGCGAAGGGCAGTCGCTCACGTTCCGTCTGATACCGGCGGGTGCGTTCGTGATGGGCTCGGCCGACGGCTATCCCGACGAGCGTCCGCAGGCGGTGGTGAAGATCGATAAGCCGTTCTGGATGTCCGAGATGGAGATCCGCAACGACCAGTACCACGTGTTCGATCCGAATCACGACTCCCGCTACCAGGACGAGTTCGGCAAGGACCACGTCTTCCCCGGCCATGTGGGCAACCACCGCCGCCAGCCCGTCGTACGCGTCACGTGGGCCCGCGCGATGGAGTTCTGCAAGTGGCTTTCGAAGAAGTGCAACGTGAAGGCCAACCTGCCCACCGAGGCGCAGTGGGAGTGGGCCGCGCGCTCCGGCACCGACACTCCGTTCCCGTGGGGCGGGCTCGACGACGACTTCTCGAAGTTCGCCAACTTCGCCGACCGCGACACGCGCTTCCAGGTGGTGGGCTTCGACGGCGGCGGCAACATCCGCAACCGCAAGCCGTTCCGCATCGAGCAGAACTATCCGCTCCACGACGAGCGCTTCCTGGACGACTGGTTCAACCTCAACTACGTGGGCCGCGCCAACTGCAACCGCTGGGGCCTCTACGACATGCACGGCAACGCGGCGGAGTGGACGCGCTCCGACTACAAGCCGTATCCGTATGTCTGCGGCGACGGGCGCAACGCCTGCGACCCGAAGACGAAGAAGGTGGCGCGCGGCGGCTCGTTCGCGTCGCGTCCGCGCGACGGAACCTCCAGCTTCCGCCTCGGCTACGAGACGTGGCAGACGGTGTACGACGTCGGCTTCCGCGTGATCCTCGAGAATGACTGATGCCCGCGGCCGCCAGATACGTCTTGGCCGTCTGCGCGCTGACGCTGGCCGGATGCGCGTCGTTCGAAGCCGAGCGCTCGAGCCGCTTCATCGACGAGAACGGCGCGGTGGTGGGCGTGGAATACGCGCGCGGCGAGGAGCGCACGACCGAATTCACGGCGCCTAACGGGGCGAAGCTGCCTTACAAGTCCAAGCTCAAGGTGCGCGTGACGCTTCCTGACGGCGATCGCTTCACCGCCTACCGCCACATGTCGCTCGCGGGCGTGCTGTACAAGACCTCGGACGAGGACTGGGAGTACTTTGAGGAGGGCACGGCCTGCGCCGTGGCGCGGCGCGCGAAGGACGGGAAGGGGTATCTTCTCGTCTTCCAGGGGACGATGTGCATGAACACCTCCGAAGGGGTGAAGAAGAAGCCGCGGATAACGGGCTCCTCCACGCCGCAGGGCTTCGGCCGCCCGTCGTCGGGCCCGCGCGACTCCGAGGGCCCGCGGACCGTGGAGCAGAAATGAGCGCGCTCGACAACATCAAGGTGGTGCTCGTAGGCACGCTCTACTCCGGCAACGTCGGGAGCGCCTGCCGCGCGATGGCGAACATGGGCGTGAAGAAGCTGGTCCTCGCCGCGCCTAACATCCAGAACGGCTGGGACGAGGCCGAGAAGATGGCGGTGCACGCCGACGACGTCCTGCACGGACGGCAGGAGTTCCAGACTTTCGAGGAGGCGGTGGCAGACTGCGTGGCGGTGGTGGGCACCACGGCCCGCGGCGGGCTCTACCGCCAGCACGTGCGCGCGCCGCGCGACTGCGCGCCCGACATCCTCTCGATCGCCGAGACGGGGCCCGTGGCCCTCGTGTTCGGGCGCGAGGACAAGGGGCTTCTCAACGAGGAGGTGGCGCAGTGCACGCATCTGATCCGCATACCCGTGGACGAGGGCTACACTTCCATAAATCTTGCGCAGGCCGTGCTGATAACGTGCTACGAGATGTTCACGGCGTCCGGACGGTACGTCCCGCCGCATGAGAAGGCCCCGCCTGCGCCTCAGGCGCAGAAGATGCAGCTGATGAAGAACTGGCGCACTATGCTGCGGGACATAGGCTTCATGGACGAGAAGCAGGAGGACCACATGATGCAGGGCATACACCGCATCTTCTCGCGCGGAGTCTTCACGCGCGACGACGCGGCGATAATGCTCGGCGTGGCCCGCCAGGCCCTCTGGGCGCACAGGAACCCCTTGCTGGAAGGCCGAAAACCTTCGATAGGATGAGAAGAGAATGAGAAGAGAAGGAGAATCTAATGTCTAATGCCGAATGTTCTAAGTCTCGTGTGCCGCGTCTGGTGTCATTCGCGCTGCTGGGCTGCGCCGCAGCATGCGCCGGAGGCGACGCGGTGCTTGAAAGCGTCCGCGACGTCCCCGTCGCGGCGGAGGTGGATGTTTTCGTGGCCGGCGGCACGGCGGCCGGAGTGGCCGCGGCGCGCGCCGCGCGCGAAGCGGGCGCCACGGTGTTCCTCGCTTCTGGCGTCCCGTACGTGGGCGACGACGTGGCGGGGACGCTCGAGCTGGGCTTCGAGACGAAGGGGCTCAAGGACCGTTCCGAGATCGTCGCGCGCCTGAGGACGGCCGAGACGGACTTGGCGCAGTACTCATATGCGCATCCCAAGGGCTTCCGCTTCGTGGGCGGGTGGAACTACCACAACGACTCGCTCGAGAAGTTCTCCACCACCGCCGACCCGATCCATCCCGGCGACAGCGTGCTCTACACCAACGCGATCGACATAGTCTGCACGCTCGAACGGCCTTCGGTCGTGTCGCGCGTGGAGGTGCTTGCGCTCGAGAACGACAATCCGAAGGCGGACGCCTCGCACAGCGTCGACCACCGCGGGGCGATCGCGAAGGGAACGCGCGGTCCGCTCACCGGGAAGGTCTCGCTCACGTTCCTGGACGGTCCGCGCGCGGGCGAGACGGTGGAGCTGAAGCGTGCCGACAAGGGAGGCTCGCTGGGCGTCGATTCGGTGCGCGACGGAGAGCCGGCCGCGAAGAAGGCGGCCTCGGCCGACGGACGCCGCCTCGGCTCGCGCCAGCATCTCACGCTCTTCTCCACGCCGCTGGGCGGCGGAGCGTTCTCGCGCGTCAAGATATCCGCGGAGCCCGCCCCCGGCGCGATATGCCATCTTCTTTCGCGCATCCGCTTCCGCCTTGCCGCCGCGGAGCGCACGACCGACGCAGATCCCTCGCCGCTCAAGGTGAAGAAGACGTTCGACAGGCTTCTTGCCGATTCCGGCGCGCGTTTCATCACCGGATCGCCGGTGTCCGATCTTCTGGTCGACTCCAAGGGCCGCGTCTCCGGCGTGGTGATCGCGAACCGCAGCGGGCGTCAGGCCGTTCTTGCGAAGAGCGTGGTCGACGCCACTCCGTACTCCGTGCTGGGGCGCCTCGGGAAGCCTGTCCCGGGCGTGGGCGGAACGGTGCGCTTCACGCGCGTGATCGTCGCCGGAGAGCCGCCGGAGGGCGTTGCCGTGGAGGAGCTGGGGGAGGGCGTTCATCTCACCCATTCCAAGTTCGAGACGGGCCGCGTCTATCGCTGCACGCTCGAGCTGCCGATGAAGGACGGCTCCTACCGCAGCTTCGCCGCCGCCGAGATGGCCGCGCGCGAGAAGACGTGGACGCCGTTCATGTTCGACTCCGCCGACCGTCTGCGCCTTGTCTCGCAGTTCTCCCTGCCGCCGGAGCGCGCGTTTCTGCACGCCGTGCCTGACCGCGGCGGACTGGAGGCCCGCATCGCCGCCGGCGCGAAGGCAGGCGCTGAGGCCGCCGCCGAGGCGAAGCGCCGCCCGGCTCTGGACGGCGTGAAGGTAGAATGTCCTGAGGCTCCCGGCGGGCTTGCGAAAGGCCCCGAGGTGCGCGAAGCGCTTGGCGGCCTGAGGCCCTACGATCCCAATCTGCCGCGCCGCACGGTGCCGTCGCCCGCGCGAGCTCTGCCCGTCCTGGGAGAGTTCGACGTCGTTGTGGCAGGCTCCGGCACGGCCGGGACGCCCGCCGCGATCGCCGCCGCCGAGAGCGGCGCGAAGACGCTCGCCGTGGAGTATCTGCACATGCACGGAGGCGTGGGCACGGACGGAATGATCCTCGGATACTACGACGGCAACCACTGCGGTTTCACGAAGGAGTTCAAGGAAAGAGTGAAGAGCGTGCGTTCGGTGCAGAGCATCTACAAGGCCTCGGAGACGTGGCGGCGCTGGTGCCGCGATCTTGGCGTCGAGACGTGGTTCGGAGCGTTCGCGCAGGGCGCGCTCGTGGAGGGCGGCAAAGTGGTCGGCGTGGTGGTGGTCACTCCGCAGGGGCGCGGCGTCGTTCTTGCGAAGAGCGTGGTCGACGCCACCGGCAACTCGGACGTCGCCGCCGCGGCAGGCGCGCGCACCACCTTCATCTCCGCCAAGGAGTTCGCTCTGCAGAGCGCCGGACAGGCTCCGCACCGCCTTGCGCGTGGAACGGTGAACTCCGACTTCGGCCTCGTGAACGACCCCGACGCGTGGGACCTCTGGCTCTTCGGCCTTCGTTCGCGCGCCGGAGCGCCGGACGCCTGGGATCTTCAGCGTCTGATGGACAGCCGCGAGCGCCGCCGCATCGTTCCCGACCGCGTTCTCGAGGGCTGGGACGTCGTGGCCGGACGCAAGCTGCGCGACACTCTCGTTAGGGCCTGGAGCCGTCAGGATTCCCACGGCTATCTCGCCGACGACTACTGCTGCGTCGCGGAGGCCGACGGCCTCGACCGACGCTACGCGAACGTCTCTTTGAGCGCGCTTCTCCCCAAGGGCGTGTCCGGCATCGCCGTGATCGGTCTCGGCAAGGGCGTCGCCCGCGACGTGGTGCCCATCACGCGCATGAAGGCCGACCTGATGAACGAAGGATGCGCGGCAGGATACTGCGCGGCCGCCGCAGCGAAGAAGGGCGGCGAGTACCGCGCGGTGGACGTGCGGGAGATACAGCGCCGCCTCGTGAAGCGTGGCAACCTTCCGGCGGAGGTGCTTCGCTGGGACGACGACGGCGGAACGCCGCCCGACGATGTGCTCGCCGCCGCCGCCGGGAGGATCGGCGACTCCTTCTCCGGCAGCGCCGCGCTCATGGCGGCCGGTCGCCGGTCGATACCGTTCCTGAAGAAGACGTATGCCGAGGCGGACGACCAGCCTACCCACCAGGCCGCCGCCATACTCCTTGGAATGCTGCATGATCCCACGGGCGCCGACACGCTCGCCGCAATCGTCGGCGGACGCGTCCCGCTCGCAAAGCTCCGCGCCAAGACCGCCTACGGCCGCGACATGTTCCACATCGCCGCTCCTCTCGCCCTCGGGCGCACACGCTCGCCCGCCGCCGTGGAGCCGATACTCGCGCGCATAAAGAACCTCGGCCCCAATTCGCGCATGGTGGAGCTGCGGGCCGTCACTCTGGCGGCGGAGGCTCACGGCTCGCCCGAGTTCGCGCCGGCTCTCGCGGCCGTCCTGGATCTCCCCGGCGTCTCCGGCTGGGCGCGCTCCAAGCCCTCCGAACTTCCGCCGATGGGCGGATACGGACTCGGGCCCGAGTGCGGCAGATGCACGAGGGAGCTTGCGCTCGCCCGCGCCCTCTTCGCCTGCGGAGACTACAACGGCAAGGCGCGTGCAGTGCTGGAGGCATACGCCCGCGATCCGCGCGGGACCTTCGCCGAACACGCCGCCGCAGTGCTGGCCACCAAACGCTAATCCCCCAACCATCCACCTTCGCCAAGGCTACGGCGGACAAGCCAAACCACCTAACCACCTAACCACAAAAATGACGATACTTCCCGCAATCGACCTCAAGAACGGCGTGTGCGTGCGTCTCCGCCAGGGACGGGCCGACGACGTAACCGAATACAATCCCGATCCCGCCGCGCAGGCGCGCGACTGGCGTGCGCAGGGTGGGGAGGAGCTGCATGTGGTGGATCTCGACGGCGCCTTCGCCGGGACGCCCCGCCACGCCGCCGTGATACGCGACATAATTGAGGCTTTCGGCGGACCCGTGGAGGTGGGCGGCGGTCTGCGCGGCATGGAGGCTGTCGCCGCCGTGTTGGACGCCGGAGCCGCGCGCGCGATCATCGGCTCCGCCGCGCTGGAGAATCCCGAGTTCCTCGCCGCGGCCGTGGAGCGCTGGGGCGGGAGGATCGCCGTGGGCATCGACGCCAGAGGTGGCTTCGTGCAGACTCGCGGCTGGGTGGAGACGAGCGCGGTAAAGGCCGTTGATCTAGCCAAGACCGTTGCGGCGGCGGGCGTGCAGACGATAATCTACACAGACACGGCGACGGACGGCATGCTCGGCGGGCCGAACCTCGAACAGATGGCGGCGGTGTGCGACGCCGCGCCGTCCTGCCTAATCACGGCCTCTGGCGGCGTGTCGTCGCCGCAGGACGTGAAAAACCTCATCGCCCTCGGCAGGCCCAATCTCCGCGCCGCGATCGTGGGCAAGGCACTCTACGACGGCCGCACGACCTTGGCCGAGCTGAAAAAAGTGACGAAGGGCATGTAGCCGGAGGAGCTGGAGAGATTGTTTGAACGCCCAAATCGAGTCACCCCTACAGGGCGGCAGGGAGGTGTCGCGACATGAAACATATTACTTTGCTAGCACTCTTGATCGTGGTTTCCACGGCAGCGGCGGAGAACACATCGACGCCGGTCGTGAGCAGTAGGCCCTGCGGCACGGCCACGCGAAAATGTGAAAGCGATCCGGAGATCCCCTACGATTTCACGCGGCGTCGTCTCTTCCCGGGCTTCGACGGAAGACTATGCAAGGTGCAGCCAACCATCGCATCGGACGGGAAGGGGACCGCTCTTCTCGCCTTCCAGCGTCTGCTCCTCGCGGGCTCCGACGTGTTCTACGGACAGTTCATGTCGAAAAGCGTCGACGGCGGCGAGACGTGGAGCGACCCCGTGGAGCTGACGGCGCTGAAGGACACGTACGAGAACGGCTATCGCGTGGCCCGCTACGCGACTGTGCACTATAGCGCCGCAAACTCCAAATGGTTCGCGCTCGGCACTTCGGACCTCTACGTGAACGACAAGGAGCCTTTCCAGAAATGCGTGGACGGGCGCCCGTACTGCATGCCGCTCTATGTGTCCGTGGATCCCGACCGCGGCATTTACACAGGCTACAAGGATCTTCCGTTCCCTCTGCCCTACGAGCTGTCCATGCCGTTCGGGCAGATTCTCGAGTGCGGGAACGGAGATCTGCTAATTCCGTTCTACTACCGTCCGCCCGGCGGCGGGCACAAGGCGCGGATCATCGTCGTGCGATATGCCTTCGACGGTGACGGGCTCAAAGTGGTGCGCGCGGGCGAGCCCATCGTCCGCGACGACCTCAGGCGCGGACTTGGCGAACCGTCGCTCGCGCGTCTTGGCGGCAAGGTGTATCTCACGCTGCGCAGCGACGAGATGGGGCTTTGGTGCGAGAGCGAGGATGGTCTGTCGTTCACGGCGCCGAAGCCGTGGACCTGGACCGACGGGAAGTTGATCGGCAACAAGAACACGCAGCAGCACTGGATCCAGTGCGAGAAGGGATTGTTTCTCGCATATACGCGCGAAGACCCCGCGAACAAGCATGTCTTCCGCAATCGCGCGCCGATCTACATGGCGCGCTTCGACCTGGCGCGTGGCGGGCTCGTGCGAGACACGGAGCGTCCGCTCGTGCCGGAGCTTGGCGCGAGGCTGGGGAACTTCTGCGTACACGGCCTTCCTGGAGAGTCGTGGTTGATCACGGCGGAGTGGATGCAGCCGCGCGGCTGCGAGAAGTATGGCTCGGACAACTCGCTCTGGCTCGTCAAGGTCAAGTTCCGGTGATGCGGCGGCAGGTGGCTTGCGGAGAAGGGCCTTCGCCGGGGGTGCCACAGATTGTCCTTACCTCACATACTCCATGTCCTGTTATATCTCACGCAGAGGCGCAGAGAGCGCGGAGTTCAAGAGGATATCTCGCTTGATTCGGTCTTAGCCTCTTTTTACACCCCGCGTTGCGTTTTGTGAAATAATCACAAAACGCCGTTGATTGCGGCGGATGATTATGGTACTATATGTACAAAAAAGAAGAAAGGTGTATAAATGCTTATTCGGTTCTCTTTAGAAAATTTCAGGTCTTTCAAAGATCGTCAGTCGCTATACCTCAATGCGGTCAAAACTTGTAAGGAGTGGAACGAGGAGAATACTGCAGTGGATGCAGGTGTGAGAGTAGTACGTTCCGCTATCATCTATGGAGCTAATGCGAGTGGCAAAACGAATCTTTTTATGGCCATGCAACGCATGAAGGCATTCATGTTGTCGTCGGTTGACATTGATAAAAGGCCGAATTTCCTTCTTGGTGAACCATTCTTGCTTACAGTTAGTTCGTTTACTGTACCAGAGACGTTTGAAATAGAGATTACTGTTAATGGCCGACATTTTGTCTATGGATTTAGTCTGGTGCTGAAAGGAAGATTGTTTGAGGACTATGAGATCGTAAAGGAGTGGCTTTTCGAGGTGATCAAGAACAAGATGCGACCGTGCTTCTTCCGCGAGCGACGCATATCTGACAATGGCATTTCATCCAATGTTATCGATGTTGACGAAAAGCGGATGCCGCAGGGGAAAGGACTAGAGCAACGTACGAGACCCGACGTTCTTTTCTTTACTGTGGCCGCCCAGTTTGCGGAACCAACTTGTCAGATGATCTCAGAATACATTAGGATTTCGCTTAATGTCATTTCTGCCGTCAATCGTCAAGGTTTGCCGGAGTTCAGTAAGTCAAAATTGCTTTTGGATGCCGAGATGGCGTCACGCATAAAGAAATTGATTGCGGAGGCTGATACGGGCGTAAAGGACCTGACGGTTGGCGACAACGGAATGATGATGTCCTTCCATGACCAGTATGACGACGCGGGAACGATTGTCGGTAGAACCAACTTTGTTTTTACCTTTGCCGAATCGTTGGGAACTCAGAAGCTGTTCGACCTGTCAGGTACGCTCATCGATACTCTACATAATGGTCGAGTCTTGGTGATTGACGAACTGGACGCCCAGTTGCATCCAATTCTTGTCAGGCATCTGCTTGAGCTTTTCAACGACACTAAGACAAACCCGAATAATGCACAGTTGATATTCAACGCTCAAAGTCCCGATTTGCTTGGGTACAAGGTGTATTCTGAGGTGAAGGGGAAGAAAATAGCTAGGCTTCGGCGTGATCAGATATACTTTGTCGAGAAGGACAATCAGGAGGCGTCGAAGGTCTTTTCGCTCATTGAGTTCAAGAAGGATTCAGGATTGCGGACACGCAACGACGCATCGTATGACAAGGACTATCTTTCAGGGGTTTATGGTGGAATTCCGTTTCCGCGGGAAATGGTAGCGGAGGTACCTGGCAATGGCTAATCATGCAAAGGCTGGTAAAATCTCGCGTATGGAGTTCATGCGTGGTTTACCGATGAGCCGTAGTTCTACTCGGCCATATGGTAACCGTCCGCCGCGTAGGTATTTTCTGGTCGTGTGCGAAGGAGAAGAGACGGAGCCGAACTATTTCAATTCGATTGCCGCGCAATTGCCCAAGGACATGGTCAGTCGCATTACCGTCAAAGGGGTTGGCAAAAATACATTGCAACTGATTGAAGACGCGCAGGACGAGATTGCGAAGAGACGTACCGCTGGATTACCCGACTATTATTACATCTGGTTGGTGTTTGATCGCGATGAGTTTCCTGCCGACCATTTCAACAGGACGATTGAAGAGGTTGACGCGATCAACGAACGGAATGCTGCGCTTCAATCGAAAGCGAGAAGATGTGAATACTGGAAATGCGCGTGGAGCAATGAGGCGTTTGAACTTTGGTACGTGCTACATTTCTGTGAACAGTTAGGGGGCCCTTTGTCGAGGACGCGCTATCAGAAGATGATTGAGGAAGCCATCCGGACATGTACAAGCGAGAAGGATTTTGTATACAAGAAGAACGATCCGCAAATGTTTGTTCGGTTGAAAGATCTTACACCAATTGCCATTCGTCGTGCTGAACGCGCTCTTGATAATCAGTTGAAGACCAAAGGTACGTCGTATGCCGACATGAACCCTGCAACAAGGGTGCATGAACTTGTGAAGTTGCTGTTGGCATATATGTAATAGGAATGTGGAGTGGAGATTGATAAGTCATGATAACGAACACCATCAACGACGACAAGACGATTGCTGCCAGCGGCAAGGACGCGAGCGTCGTCTGTAGTTCGCGTTACCTGTGTTCGTTCAGCCTTATGTTTCCGATTTGTGACGCATTGCGTCACGAATGGAGCTAGATACACTATCGTAAGTAATCGGTAAAGCGTGAGAGAGGATAATGGCGGGAAACCAGAGACAGGGCGCGCGGAAGTTCAGGGAATATTGGCTTCTTGCAAAAGATTCGGAAGTGGGTGGATACCAGAAGTTCTGGATTGCCCTCCTTGGCGACGTGTTGGGTGTGGAGAACCCGATGGAGCGCATCGACTTCCAGTTGCCGGTCCCCATGCGTGGCACGACCAAGTTTCTCGACGCCTGGATTCCCGAGACGCGCGTCCTCATCGAACACAAGTCGCGCGGTGTGAAACTTGACGCTCCACAGACGAGCCACGGCGGCAAGACGCCATACCAGCAGGCTGTGGAATATGACAACGCACGTCCCTACGGCGAAAAGGCGCGCTGGATCGTCGTCTGTAATTTCGATGAAATACGCGTACATGACATGGAAAATCCCCTCGCCCCTCCGCAGCGCATCACGCTCGCCGATCTGCCGAAGGAAGTCTCCCGGCTGGGCTTCCTTGTCGATGTGGCGGTGAAGTCGGTGCGCGAGAAGGAGAAGGACATCTCCATCAAGGCCGGACGCATTGTCGGCGAATTGTACAAGGCGCTGTTGAAGCGTTACGCCGAGCCGGATTCGCCGGAGACGCTGAAGGCGCTGAACCGGCTCTGCGTCCGTCTCGTGTTCGTGTTCTACGCCGAGGACGCCGACATCTTCCCGAAGGATGCGTTCTGGAACTTCCTCAACCAGACCGAGGCGAAGAATCTGCGTCGTGGACTCCTCACGCTCTTCCGCACACTTGATACGCCTGATGGCTCCAATGGCACGAAGAACGAACGCGACCCGTACCTCGAACCGGAACTGGCCGCGTTCCCCTACACGAACGGGGGATTGTTCAAGGACGTGTCCGACGTCGAGATCCCTCCGCTGGACGAGGAGATTCGCCAGCTGCTGATGAAATCCGCAGACTTCGACTGGCGCGGCATCTCGCCGACCATCTTCGGCGCGCTCTTTGAATCGACCCTCAATCCCGAGACGCGTCGTTCCGGCGGCATGGTCTACACCTCGATCGAGAATATCCACAAGGTCATCGACCCTCTCTTCCTCTCAGCGCTTGAGAAGCGCTTTGAGGAAATTGTTCCCAATGTGCAAATGTTGCCAATGACCAATGCCAATTCCCAATCTGCCGACGCCAAGGCTATGGCGGATAAATTGAAAACTGGCAACAATGGAAGTCGGCAACATTCTCTGACGCCGCGCCAGCGGCGAGAGCTCCTCGCCCTGCAAGATGAAATTGCCTCCCTCACGTTCCTCGATCCGGCCTGCGGCAGCGGCAATTTCCTAACGGAAACCTACATCTGCCTCCGCCGCCTTGAAAACCGTATTGTCAATGTGTTGCAGCAGGGACAGGGCGAATTCGACCTGGGCACATCAGTCAAGGTCTCCATCGCGCAGTTCCACGGAATTGAGATCAACGACTTCGCCGTGGCCGTCGCCAAGACCGCGCTCTGGATCGCGGAGGCGCAAATGCTCCACGAGACTGCGGAGATTCTGCACCGTGAACCCGACTATCTTCCGCTCCGCGACTACGACGGCATCGTCGAGGGCAACGCGCTGAGGATGGATTGGGGGACTTTACTCACGCAGAGGCGCGGAGAGGCGGAGAGCGCAGAGGCCGTTGCAGTGGAAAAGAATGACGCCCGGGGAATAACTGACTCCATCGCAAAAGGACAAAGTCTCGACCCGAGCGCCGCGAATAGAATACTAAAGTTTACGGAAGCAGACAAGGGTACTTTTGCGAAAAAATCATTCGACTACATCATGGGCAATCCGCCGTTTGTGGGTACGAATTACCTTTCAAATGAACAGCGTGAGGACATGGACTTTGTATGGGATGGCGCGGAGCGCGGCAAACTTGATTTTGTGTCGTGTTGGTATGTAAGGGCGGCAGAACTTGCCGAAAAGTCGCAGACAAGATGTGCGTTTGTTTCCACAAACTCTGTCGTGCAGGGTGAACAGGCGACTTCGCTGTGGAAGCGCGTGTTTTCGCATGGAATGAAGATCGACTTCGCTCATAGAACCTTCCGCTGGGACAACGAATCATTTGAGAAAGCGCATGTTCATTGTGTCATTGTCGGATTCTCCAGTACAACGGTGTTAAGCCTTAAGAAAACCATATTTGACGAAGATGGGCTTGCCCGCCACGCCGACAACATCAACCAATATCTACTTGACGCTCCTTCGCTTCTCATAGAAGAGGCCTCGCGGCCGCTTTGCGATGTGCCGCAGATAGTTCGCGGAAGCCAGGCGACTGATGATGGGCTTTACCTTTTTACCCAAGAAGAGCGCGATGATTTCTTGCGTTCAGATCCAGAAGCGGCTTGTTATTTCAAGCGATTCATGATGGGTCGGGAGTTCATCAACAACATACCGAGATTCTGCCTTTGGATTCCCGACATCTCGCCAAAAGAATTGAGGGAACATGGCGGAATATACGAACGTGTCCAGAAAGTAAGGGCTTTCCGTGAGACAAGCAGAAACGCGCAGACGCGGCAGTCGGCAGATTGCCCAACACGCTTCGGGCAGTACAGACCGCCAGCAAAGCATTACATTGCGTTCGCCAAGGTTTCGTCTCAGCGTCGCAGATACATTCCTTTCGGTTTCTTGACCAATGACGTTATTCCCGGGGACAAGTTGTTTACCATACCTAATGCTACACTATATCATTTCGGTGTTCTCACATCGAGCGTTCACATGGCGTGGACGAGAGCCGTCTGCGGAAGGTTAAAAAGTGACTACAGCTATTCCACGACGATTGTGTACAACAACTTTCCGTGGCCGTCCTCTGCGCTCTCTGCGACCCTGCGTGAGAAAATTGAAACCACAGGCCGTGGCGTCCTTGATGTCCGTGCAAAGTATGCCGATTCCTCCCTTGCGGACTTGTACGACGAAGTAGCAATGCCCGCCGACCTCCGCGCCGCGCACACGGCCAACGACCGCGCCGTCCTCGCCGCCTACGGCCTCGCCCCCGACATGCCCGAACCCGAAATCGTCGCACACCTGTTCAAGTTATATGCGGAAATGACTGGTAAGGAGGACAATCTATAGGTAGTTCGTGAAGCGAAAGGAATGGTATAATATGCCTGTGAACATCAAAGAATACAATGGTTGGTTAGGCGAGATATCCAAGAGATACCGGCAAAGCCAGATCAAAGCGGCGGTCGCAGTCAACACCGAGATGCTGAAGTTTTACTTTGGCCTTGGGCGCGATATCGTTCGTATGGAGAAAGACCAGCCGTGGGGTAGCGGATTCCTCAAGCGGCTTAGCCTTGATCTTAAAATCCAGATGCCAGAGGCGGAGTGCTTTTCACCGACTAATCTGGCATATATGCGTAGATTCTTCAAGATTTATGGAAAAGTAATTTGCCCCCAAGTTGGGGGCGAATTGGCTGGGATGAGTGGTCCGGAAACTGGACCGGCAATTTACCCCCAAGTTGGGGGTAAATTAGAGATTGACGCAGAGTTGCCGGTATTTCGTGTTCCGTGGGGGCATCACAAATATCTCATTGACAAGTTATATGCACAGCCCGACAAGGCCATTTTCTATGTCCGAGAGATTGTCAAGAATGGCTGGAGCAGAGCGGTACTGATGCACTTTATGGATACGGGCCTCTACGAGCGCCAGGGCAAGGCGGTGACAAACTTTGCGGTCGCCTTGCCGGAGGAGGACAGTGATCTTGCCCAAGAGATGACGAAAGATCCGTACTGCTTTGACTTTATCGCGCTTACGCCCAAGTACCGCGAAAAGGAATTGAAGGACGCGATGATGGCGCATATCGAAAAATTCCTTTTGGAATTGGGGCAGGGTTTCATGCTCGTCGGACGCGAATATCATCTGCAAGTCGGAACGAAAGAGGTAATAGCCGACTTGCTCTTCTTCAACATGAACCTCAATCGATATGTCGTGGTGGAGGTCAAGGCCGGAGAATTCGAGGCGGATCATCTTGGGCAGTTGGGTCTTTACGTCTCGGCGGTCAATCACATTCTCAAGAAGCCGATGCATGAGCCGACCATCGGACTTCTCGTCTGCAAGACGAAGGACAACACGATGGTCAAGTGGGCGCTTGAATCGTCACAACAGCCCATCGGAGTTTCCGAATACCGCATCAGCGAGATTCTGCCGAAGGAAATCGCAAGCGACCTTCCGAGCATCGCCGATATCGAATCTGCAGTAGGAGGTGTAAGATGAAGAAGTGCATGATGTTGTTTTGCATTGCGGTGTCAATGGCGACGATGGCCGTTTCTGCAAACGGCCGTCCAGATGGTTTCGTGGCTCTCGCCGAGGCCGTGCCGGATGCGATTCTCGAAATCAGGTATTATTCGACGTACAACTTCGTCGGGGAGCGCATTGACGGATATGAGCAGCCTTGCGCGCTCATCTCCAAGGAGGCGGCGAAGGCGCTCAAGGCCGCAAGCGACGAATGCGTAAAGCGCGGCTACCGGCTGAAGATATACGACGCCTACCGTCCGCAGCGGGCTGTCGCGCATTTTGTCCGGTGGGCCGGCAACGTTGCGGACACGCGCATGAAGGCGCACTTCTACCCCAACCTCGACAAATCCGTGCTGTTCGCCCAGGGATACATTGCGGAGCGGTCCGGCCACAGCCGGGGGAGCACTGTCGATCTGACGCTATTCGACATGCGCACTGGCAAGGAGGTGGACATGGGCGGCACGTTCGACTGGTTTGGCAAGGAGTCCCACCCAAGTTATCGCGGAATCACTAAGGAGCAGTTCGCCAACCGCATGCTCCTGCGGGATGTCATGGTCGCGCATGGTTTCAAGCCGCTCGAGGAAGAGTGGTGGCACTTCACACTGGCGAACGAACCATACCCCGACACATATTTCGACTTCACGGTCAGCCAGTAGGACGGAGAAGTGACGACGAGAAAACGGCAATGTCCGGGAAAGGATATGGAACATGAAGACATTGACCATTTCATTTGCCGTCCTGCTGGTGGCGGTCGTCGATTCAGCATGGGCCGAGCCTTCGCGATGCACGCTTGGCGAGGCGAAGTTCATGAGCTGGGCGCCGAGGACCCGGCCCTGGACGCTGAAGGGCGGACTTCTCCATCTTGACGCCAAGCCGGACGCGGCGACGTCGTTCGGGTTCGACCGCAAGAACGACGCCCGCTTTCTCGCCGCGTTCGCAAGCGGGCCGGCCTACCGCGTCGCGTTCAAGTACCGCTCGACGGTGAAGGCGTCGCTGTCTACCGCAGGATTCACGATGGATCGGCCGAAGAACGGCTTTTCGCCTTGGAACGAGAAGCTATTGCCGGTCAGCCCGGAATGGCGCGAGTTCTCGTGGAACATGCCTGCCACGCTGCAGGACTGCGAGTCGTTGAGACTAAAGCTAGTGTGTGCGAAGGGCATGGGATTCGTCGAGGTCAAGGAGCTTTCGATAACCGACGTCCCGCCCGAAGACAAGTCCGGCAAGCCGCTTTTGGTGAACGGCAGGCGCGCGTCGGAAGTCTGCCTCTACGCGAAGGACACGCCGCGCCGCCGCGAGAGCGACCTGCGGACGGCGCTGATGTTCCGCTTCGCGCTTCGCGCTGTCGGCGGCGAATGGCTGCCCGTAAGAGAAGTGGAGAAGGCGGGGGACGCAGGGGAGGACGCCGTGCTCGTGGGGCGGCTCGCCGTGGACGCGGGCGTAGTGAAGGCGTCGGAGCAGAAGAAGGTAGAAGGGCTCACGGGCGGCTGGGCGACTGCGGCCAAGGGTTCGTGCCTTGGTTTGGCGGGCGCGGTTCCGTCCGGCGTGCAGCGCGGCGCGTGGCGCGTGCTGGAGCGGCTGGGGATCGTCTATCTGGGGTCTGACATTTTCAAGCCATTTGACGGCAAGGCGTTCGAGACGGGCGATTTCTCGGAGACCGTCCTGCCGCCAATCGCTTTTCCGTTTGACAACGACAGGTGCGGCCTGAACTCCGAACTGCGCGGAAGGGTCAACAGGAACCTCGGCGATGTCGCCATTGGCTCCGTGCCGGAGGTCGGAGTTCTCGCGAGTCACACGCTCGGCTACATCGTTCCGGTCTCGGAGTTCCGCGATACGCACCCGGAGTATTTCGCGCTCCAGGCCGACGGCACCCGTCTCACCGACAACGCGCACGCGAGGGGTCTTTCGCACTACTGCTGGACGGCGCCGGGGCTGGCCGAGCTGGTGGCTTCGCGCTATGCCGACATGATGCGGGTGCATCCGGAAGGGGTGATCTGGCCCGTCATGCCGGGAGACGGCGGTGGATTCAACTGCAAGTGCGAAAACTGCAAGGCCGTCGGCGGCATGTCGGACTGCTATCTCGCCTTCGCGAACCGCGTCGCCGAGCTGACGTCGCGTGAATTCCCAGAGAACAAGATCGAGATCTTCTCGTATGTGGACAACCCGGAGCCGCCTAAGGACCTCAAGGCCCACAAGAACCTGACCATCCACTACTGCGTCTATCCATCCGCATACTGGCCGAGCTGCATGGTGATCCCCCATCCGGCGAACGCCAAGGGCGCAAAGGCCCTGGAGGACTGGCGCCGGAAGTGCTGCCCGGACATCGTGCTCTACAACTACACCATGCAGTGCGGGGAATGGATGAACTGCTGGCCGGGCTTCCTCGCCGACGTGTGGCTTTCGCGCGACTTCGCGGAGCACCGCAGCTTCGCGGCAGGCCACCACGGCCTCTGGCCTACGCACCGCAGCGGTTCGATCGGGGACTCTTGCGGATTCGCCGACCTCGACATATTCGTCCTGACTCGGCTAGAGACCGATCCCGCGCAGGACGAGCTCAAGCTCGCGCACGATTTCATCGGATGGTACTACGGAGCGGCGGCAGGGCCCGTGCGCAGTTACTTCGACCTCATCACGGAAGAGCCGCGCCGCCGCGACTGGATACAGGGCGTCGAGCAGCACTTGAAGGGGTTCGTGACGAAGGAGCTGGCCGCGAAGGTGTTCCCGCTTCTCGACGAGGCCGAGCGGCTGGCCGCCGGCGACCCGGCGCTCCTCTTCCGCGTGCGCAAGCTGTCCATTCCGTTCCACTGGACATATCTCGACAGCATAGGGCGCGGCCGCGGAAACGTCTCGAAGGACGAGCTGAAGCCTTGGGCAAACCGCGTCGCGTACTTCGCGAAGATGTGCGCCGAGAGCAAGTTGTGCTACATGGGCAGCATAACTCCGAAGCAGTGGTTCCGCGAGAACATAATGTACGACGTCGACGTCGACGAGAAGACGACAAAGTGGACTGCCGACCCGAAGATACGCGAGCTGATCGCCGATCCGGAGAAGATGCTGGCGGGCGATTTCCCGAACATGCAGAAGAAGACTGCGGGCGGATGGGAGATTCCGCCCGAGGGCATGAAGGGCGGAGTGTACAGCAAGAAGAGCTTCTGGCGCAGAAAGGACGGCGCGTCCGCCCGATGCGTCCGCCGCGAGAGCTCCGGCTTCGGGCTGGTGTTCACGCGGCTTGATCTGGACGATGCGCCGGGGCGCGCAGTGAAGATGGTGCTGAGCGGAATCGACAACGAAAAGGAGTCAGTCGCCTTGATCGAAGTGACGGTGAATTCCAAGGTCGTCTATGCGGGACCGGTCAAGTGGGTGAAGGACGCGCATTCGGACTGGGAGATCGAACTTCCCGCAGGGCTTCTAAAGAAGGGCGGCAACGAAATCCAGCTGAGGAACACGACGCCGGATTCCGAGGCGTCCCAGGACGGCGAGGGCGGCGATCTCTTCCGGGCAAAGCGCAACTACTTCTGGGGCTGGTTCATATTGGACAAGGTGGCGTTCGTTCTTGAGGGATGAGCAACATGATGAAACTAGTGAAGATTGCAGCCGTTGCCGTGCTGCTGCCGTGTGCCGCGCCGGCGCTTGATGACATTCCGACGCGTTTCGAGGCCGGTGGCTACGCAGTCAATCTGCTTCCGACGCGCGACAACATAATGCCGACGGTCACGTTCGCCGGCAGGACGTTCAGTTTCGCATATCGCACGGACGGAAGATTCGAGGATGGCGACGTCAGACTTGGCTTCCATTCGGCTCCGACGAACGCCTTTGTCGCGCTGAAGAGGACTTCCAGCGGTATCGAGGCAACATACGTGCATTCCCTTTACGCGGGTAGTGGAGAGGGTAGGCGGTTTGTTGGTTTATGCTCCAACGAGGTGGTGTTTGCGAGGGGTGTCGTGGGTGTTCGGGCTACGTTGTATCCCTCCGAACCGGGCCGCTACAGGTTCAGGCGCAGGTGTAAGGCCTCTCAAGTGGCTGTGTTTCAAGGCTACGCGAAGAGCTGGGTGGGCACGACACTTTGTCTTGTCGCGTCAAAGGATGTTTCGTTCATGAACGAGCTGACGCCGCACGGCCGCTTCGATCCCAAGGCCTGGGGTATGAACATGAACGACACGGGCGTTGTGGAGGAAATGGTGTTCGGGAACGTCCCCGACGTGATAAGCTTCAGGGGCCGTTCCGGCGCGGGGTTCTACTGCAACCGCTACAAGGGCGGATTCGAGGCTGCGGCTGTCGCGGTGAACGAAGACGTGATGCACAAGCCCGCATGGGACAAGCCGTTCTCGTTTTCATATGTAATAGAGCTGGAGAAGTGAACCAAGTGCCGCTTGGCGATGTTACTTTTCCTGTCTATTCTGCTGATGTTACAATTCGCAAGTAAGGCTAGCATGTCCTTCTGTTTCACAAGAGTAGAATGAGAATTCAGTTCGGACGAAATCTCATGGCGGCAGTGGTTTGCCTATTACGATTCATGCTGACGAATTCTCGTGGTATACTGTAGAACGCCAGAGATCACGGCGATTTGATTGCAAAATCGCCGAAATAGTTGGCGATTTGTGCTTGACTCGCTACCTTATTAGTATTATAATTCGCGTCGTCTGAGGTCAAAAAGAGGAAATCCATGTATATTGCTAGAAAACTCGATATTGCTGCCGTCATGAAGTCCAAGTCGTGTTTCCTGCTCGGCCCGCGTCAATGCGGGAAGTCATCCCTTGTGCGCGAGACGATGCACGATGCGCATGTATTTAACCTTCTTTCGAGTGACACATTTTTTCATCTTGCGAGAAATCCTAATTATATTGACGAAACATGTCGTGACGAGCGCCCGGTCGTGATAGACGAGATACAGAAGATGCCTGCAATTCTTGACGAAGTACATCGTCTCATCGAGGAGAAGGGTAAGCGGTTCCTGCTGACTGGATCAAGTGCGCGCAAACTGCGCCGTGGTGGCGTCAACCTCCTTGGTGGGCGTGCGCGATTACGTAATCTGCATCCGTTCTCCGCCTCCGAACTTGGTAATGCCTTTGATCTTGACCGTGCCATCAATGTCGGACTTGTGCCAGGCATTTGGTTCTCCGATGAGCCGGAAGAGGATCTTGCCGGATATGTCACGCTCTATCTCGAACAGGAGATCATGCAGGAGGGCGCAACGCGAAACCTTCCGGCGTTCAGCCGTTTCCTTGAAGTCGCCGCACTCTCCAGTGGCGAGCAGATCAACTACCAGTCAATCGCTTCCGACGCGCAGATTCCGCGCAGTACGGTGCAGGAATATTTCAAGATACTCAAGGACACACTCCTCGCCCGCGAAGTCCCGGTCTGGAGGAAGGGCCGTTCGCGCAAGACCGTTGAGACGGCGAAATTCTATCTGTTCGACACCGGTGTGACGCGTCGCCTTTCGGGACGGAAAGAACTAACGCGCGGAACGCCTGAATATGGACATGCCTTTGAGAGTTGGATCATGCACGAGATCATATCCTATGCGGACACATTCCGCCTAGATGCCGAGATTGCCTATTGGCGCACGCGCACGAATCTTGAAGTGGATTTCGTAGTGAACGGGGAAGTTGCAATCGAAGCCAAGACGACGCGCAACGTCACAAAGGACGACATCAAGGGACTTCGCGCCATCGGCGACGAGGGCGTGTTCCGCCATCGCATCCTTGTCTCGGACGAACCTCGCCCCCGCGAAGTTGACGGCATATCCATCCTCCCTTGGCATGACTTCATAGACCTTCTGTGGTCCGGAGCCCTGTTCTAGCCGATTTATCGGTTGAAGGGTGTTAATCCCGCTATTTTAGGTAGTCCTATTATTTTATAGTGTCCAGTATTTGGCAAACGGGGTCACCAAGAAAACACCTCCACTTTTGGTGACGCTTCTCGTCAGGGGATGAATCGCCTACTGGTCGTGGGAGAAAAGAGAGTAGTCCGAGGCGGCCCTGAATGCGCGCATCGAGATTCCGAAGCGGCGCTTGAAGAGGTTCTTGGCCGCATTGGCGTTGGACCAGCCGCAGTCCGCCGTGATCTTCTCGATCGTGTCGTGCGTGGCGAGGAGGCGGCGTTTCAGCTCGGCCAGGCGGATGCGCACTACGGCGTCATGGACGGTTTCGCGCTGGAGCTCGCGGAAACGCAGGTCGAGCAGGGAGCGCGAGATGTGCAGATGTGCGGCGATTTCCGTTGTGGTGATCGGCGAAGTGGCGTGGCGCTCGATCCAGGCAAGCGCCTTTTGGACGAGTCGGCCGGAATTGGACTGCGGATACGTGGATTCGCGGTGGACGACCTGTTTCACGCCAATGAAGACGGTCTTCCCGCGGTGTTTCGCAAGTCCATGGTCCAGCAGCTGCGCGGCGATGTAGCCTTCGCGCGTGAAGTCCGGCTGGACCGACGAGAGACGGGGTTCGGCGTTTTCGCAGAGGATTGGGTCGTTGTTGACGCCGAGGATGCCAACCTCCTGCGGCACGGAGATGCCGGACTCCTTGCAGAGTTCAAGGATCTCGAACGCGGCGTCGTCGCATGCGGCTAGGATGCCGCAGGGCTTGGGAAGCGCGGCGAGCCACGCGAGGAGGGCGACGCGGTCGTCCATGCGGTTCGGGTAGTGCGCGGCGTCGAACATCCGGGTGATGAATCCGGCTTCGGCGAGCGTGTCGCGGTAGGCGCGTCCGCGTTCGCGGCTCCAGTCGTCGTCCGTGCGGTAGCCCATGAAGCCGTAGCTTTTGTAGACGCCCTGCTGTAGGAGCGTCTGGGCGGCAGTGCGCCCCACGGCCACGGCGTCGCTCTTGACGAGCGTCCAGTCTCCGTGCGCGAGCGGGGCGGGATCGACGTTCATGGCGACCGCGGGGAGTCCGGACTCGGCGACAGCCCGCATCGCCTCGTCGGCGCCTGGGAGGCCGAGGATGAAGCCGTCCATGCCGCGGGCGACCTCGTCGCGCACGGTGGCGGGCGTGAACTCGTGGAGTGTGCGGTAGATGGCAAGCGTCCACCGGTGCCCCTCGCTCAGGTACTGGAAGATGCCGTTGAGCTTGTCCTGTCCGGCGATGCCCGCCATGCGCAGCGCCACTACCACGCGCTTGATGTCCGTTCGTTTGCCCATGCGTGAATTATAGCAGATGCCGTTTTCGACGGAAAGGGGCGTTGGCGAAAAAGTGAGATTTTTTTGTTGGAAGCGCACTCCCCGCGGAGGGGGAGATAAGTGTATAATAAACACCATGACGCTCATCATCATAATCGCCGGTCTTGGCGGATTGCTGTACGGAGTCGACTTCGGCGTGATAGCCGCGGCCGAGCCGTACATGAAGGCCATGGGCGCATATTCCGACGCGCAGATAAGCCATATCGTCGGGGCTGTGCTGTTAGGCGGGCTTGTGTCGTCGATGACGGCGGGCTGTCTGTGCGACTTCTTCGGGCGCAAGAGGATGATCGTCGCATCGGCCGCGATGTTCCTTGTCGCCATTCCGATCGTGAGTCTGTCGCTCGGCTCCTACCCGGCACTCTACGCCGGTCGCGTCCTGCAGGGGATGAGCGCCGGGTACATGGCCGTCGTGATGCCGATGTATCTCACCGAGATTCTGCCGCCGGCGATACGCGGGCGAGGCACTGGAGTGTTCCAGTTCTGTCTAGGGCTCGGGCTCGTTGTCGCCGCCGCAGCAGGGTGCCTTGTGGCCATGAGGTATGGCGCGTCGGACACGGCGGACGCTGCGGGCCGGGTGGCCGCGTGGGCCGCCAACTTCTGGTGGACGATGTTCCCCGTCGCCGTGCTGTTCGTCGGGAGTCTGTGGCTGCCCGAAAGCCCGGTGTGGTTGAAGAAAAATGTTGCCAATATTGCCAATGTTGCCAGTCCCCAATCCAATTTCCAATCTGCCGACACCAAGGCTATGGCGGATAAGTTGGAAACTGGCAACATTGGAATTGGCAACAATTCCACATTGGCAACATTCTCCGGCCTTCTCCAGCGCCGATACGTCGTGCCGTTTCTGCTTGCGGTTCTCGTACTCACCTTCAACAAGACCACCGGCATGAGTTCGTTCACGAGCTATCTGGTGACGATCCTCCACGGCGCCGGCTTCGAGGGAATCTTCGCAAACTGGGGGCAGTTCGCCGTGAAGCTCACGAACATGCTCGTGACGATCGCCGCCGCGGCGCTCGTCGACAGAAAGGGACGCACTTGGCTTCTGAAGATCGGCACCGGCGGCATGACGGTGGGCCTCGCCGCGATCGGCTCGGTGTTCCTCGCGATCGAGCGTTTCGGCATGCAGGCGAATAATTTCACGGGGCTCTTGACTCTTTTCGCGTTCTTCTTCATGCAGGTGTTCTACGCATTGGGGCCGGGGCTCTGCGTGTGGCTCGTCCTCTCCGAGCTGATGCCGCTCAGGATCCGCGCGAACGGCATGGCGATTGCGCTGTTCATGAACCAGCTCGTCGCGTGGGGCCTCGCCTCCTGGTTCCGCCCGTGGGTGGCGGCGTGGGGCTGGTCGAGCATGTTCTTTTTCTTCGCTGCGAACGGCGTGCTCTACTTCATTACGGCCTGCTTCATCCCCGAGACGAAGGGCAAGACGCTTGACGAGCTGGAACGGCTCTTTTCCGACGACAAGAAGATTCACAAATGACACAAATATTCACAAGGTGAAAATGAAGAAAACACTCGTGCAATTCCTGTCCGTATTTGCGATTCCCGCTTTCGCGCTGCAGATTGTGCTGTCGCCCGAATGCGGCGAGAAGGCGCATCGGATCGCCGCGAAGGAGCTGGCGCGCTACTGGCAGGAGATCTGCGGCGAGCAGCTGGCGATCGTGCCGTCCGCGACGCCGGGCGAGAAGTCGATCCACTTCGCCGCGTTGCCGCCCGCGAAGGACGGGTGTGACGCGTATCGGATGAAGTCGGATGCCGCCGGGCTGGAGCTCGCCGCCGTCAACGGACGCAGCGCGCTCTATGCCGTGTACGACTTCCTCGAGCGGCGTGGCGGATGCCGCTGGTTTTGGGACGGTGACGTCGTGCCGAAGGGCGCTGTGCCCGACATTACGGGTCTTGACGTACTTGAGCATTCGTCCTTCGAGTTCCGCGGTCTCCGCTACTTCGCGCATCGCGGTCTCACGCGCTTCCAGGCGGAGCACTGGGGGCTTGACGACTGGAAACGCGAGATAGACTGGTGCGTCAAGTGCCGTCTCAACCTCATCATGCCGCGCATCGGCATGGACGACGCGTTCCAAAAGGCGTATCCCGACGTGGTGGACTACCCCGATCCCGCGAAGCCGCTCCCCGAGGCGATGCCCGGCTACGACAACCGCTCGCTCTTCTGGTCGCTCCAGTTCCGCGGGCTGCTGCGCAAGTCCGTCCTCGCCTATGCCTTCGACCGCGGCGTGATGGTGCCCGAGGACTTCGGCACGATGAGCCACTGGTACTCCCGCACGCCGTGGAAGTTCCTCGACAAGATGAAGCCGCCGTTCCTGCCGCAGGAGGGCGGTGCATACGGACATCCCACGGACCGCGTGTGGGACGTGCGCGAGGACAAGTGGCTCGACGCCTACTGGAAGCTCACCGAGGCCTCGATCGCCGCCTACGGCAAGCCCGACCTTCTCCACACTATCGGCCTCGGCGAGCGGATGTGCTACAAGGACCGCGCGGCGAACCTCCGCATGAAGGTGGACGTCCTGAAGCGCCTCGTCGCCAAGGCGAAGTCGCATTACCCCAAGAGCCGCATCCTCCTCGCTGGCTGGGACTTCTACCTGACCTGGAACCCGACGGAGGTGTCCCAGCTCATCTCGCAGCTCGACCCCGAATCGACCATCATCTGGGACTACGAGGCCGACGCCACGAGCAGTCACACATGGGGTGGTAAGATTGACGGCGTGAACAACTTCACGCGCTGGAACGTCGTTGGGAAGTTCCCGTACGCCTTCGGCATCTTTCTCGCATACGAGAATGCGCTCGACATCAGGGCGAACTATCCGATCATTCTCGAGCGCCAGCGCGCGATCGAGAACGACCCGTTCTGCAAGGGCTACATCCTCTGGCCGGAGTCGTCGCACACCGACATCCTCCTCCTCCGCTACTTCACCGCCAACGCCTGGCGGGCGGACAAGACGGACGTGGACGCCATGCTTGTGGAGTTCTGCCGCGACCGCTACGGCGCACAGGCGGACGCCTTCGCGGCTATCTGGAAGGACGTCATCCCCCTTGCGCGCCTGCTCGGTTGGGGCGGCAACTGCATCACGGAGGCCGTGGGCACCTGTCCGAAGCGCAACGACCCCAAGGCTTGGCAGAAGCCGTTTCCGGTTGAGCTCGCCTGCGCGCCGCGCATCTTCGACGCGCTTGCCGCACTCGAATGGGAAGGGGACTTCGTCCGGCGCGACGCTGTTGACCTCGCGCGCACCGCCGCCGACCGTCTCGTCACCGCCGCGCGCATTAAGCTCCTTGCCACCTACCACAGTTGGAAGGGAGGGTCGCGCTCCGTCGCGACCGCATCCGATGTCAAATCCGCCGCCGACGCCTATACCGCCCTCGGCCGAGCCTTTGCCGACCTCCTCGCGCTCCACACGGACTACTCGCTCTACGAATCCTGCCAGCGGCTTGACGCCGTCGAGAAGATACGCAACCCGGACTTCGAGCATGTCCTCTACGACAATGCCTCGTGCGGCTACTGCCGCTCGCACCAGTACGAAGTGGCCCGTTGGTGGGCCGTGCCCGCGATGGACGACTTCGCGGCCATATTCGCGGAGCGTGCGGCGGCGGGCGACAAGTCACCTGTTCCGCCGCTCAACCACGACCGTCACCGCGTGCGGAGCCTGCACCGTCCGCTCGCCGAGATGCGCCCGACGCTCCCGCGCACGCCGGAGAACTGGCGCCGCGTGATGCGCGACTTGAAGACAGCCGCTTTGCAGTTGGAAAATGTGAAATAAGGAAAAAGCAATGATCAACCAGACATCAATCAGCTACTACGGCCTCAACTACGTGGAGCACGCGGAGGCTGACTTCGCGGAGATGAAGACGCACGGCGTGACGTGCGTGATCCTCGCCGTCACGGAGTTCGACTTCGACTTCTGGCGGCCCAACATCCCGAAGATCGTCGAGAAGGCGCACGAGCTGGGGCTCAAGTGCGTGATCGACCCGTGGGGCAACGGCAAGTACTTCGGCGGCGAGCAGGTCTCGAAGTTCCTGCAGGACAACGTGGAGAACCGCCAGGTCTCGGCGCTCACCGGCGAGAAGCTGCCGTACGCCTGCTTCAACACGAACAGCTACCGCGACTACTTCCGCAATTTCTGCACCACTCTCGCGCGCGAGACGAACTGCGACGGTTTCTTCTGGGACGAGCCGCACTACGCCTTCCCCAAGGGCATCGCCTCGATAACGGGCGGCGTGGCGGACGACTGGACGTGCTACTGCCCCGTCTGCCGGAAGCGCTTCCTCGACTACTACGGCTACGAGATGCCGCGCTACATGACGAACGACGTGAAGCAGTTCCGCTGGCGCGAGGCGCTCGTGGTGCTGAGCGAGACGTCGAAGGCCATCAAGGAGATCCGCGAGGAATGCGAGATCACCTGCTGCGTCCATGCCACGCAGAACGGCTACTACGTGAGCGAATACCGCGGCTACGACAACTGGGATCTGGTGGGGTCGTGCCCGTACTTCGACGTGTTCTCCACCACCATCGTCAACTGGGCTCTCCCCGAGGACTTCTACCGCGACATAACGAAGCGCACAGTCGCGATCGCGAGGAAGTACGGCAAGCTCTCCGAGCGTTGGCTCATGGGGTACTACAAGCAGCCGAAGGACTTCGCGCAGATTGACCGCTGGGTGGACATCGCCGTCGAGGAGGGCGTGGACCGCATCGCGGCCTGGACCTATCGAGGCGGCTACGGCACGGTCGTGGGCGCCCCCGACGCGCTAAAACTCTGGGACGCCATCGGCGCGAACTACCGGCGAGTGATTAGTCGTTAGTCGTTAGTTGTTAGTCGTTAGTCGTTAGCCGTGTAGAAGTGGAGAGTAGAGGCATGGGTGAGTATTTGTGTGGAATCGTCGAACTGCTGACGCGCATCGAGCGTGAGGAGTCTGCGGCGATGGAGCGCGCGGCGGATGCGGTGGCCGATGTCATCTGCCGCGACGGGCTTGTCCACGTCTTCGGCTGCGGACATTCCCATCTTGCCGCGCTCGACACGTTCTACCGAGCGGGCGGGCTCGCGTGCGTTTCGCCGATTCTTGACGAGGACCTGATGCTCCACGACGGCGCGGCTAAGTCGAGCCGGATGGAGAAGATGTCCGGCATCGCGACTGAGGCGTTCCGTCGCGCGGGGGTCGATCCGGCGAAGGACATCGTAGTCGTCGTCTCCGCGAGCGGCAAGAACGCCGCGCCAGTGGAGATGCTGCGCGCCGCGAAGGCGGCCGGCGTGAGGACGGTCGCGATCTCGTCGTCTGCGTACCGGGCGCACGGAGGCGTTCTTCTCGAGGAGGCGGAGATCCCGATCGACTGTCTTGTTCCGCATGGCGACGCGGTGATCGCCGTCGGCGAGGCGAAGATGGGCGGGCTTTCCACGTACGCGTCGATGTTCATACTGAATTCAATCCTGATCGAGGGTGCGAAGAAGGCGCTGGCGCGCGGCGTCACGCCGCCGATATACACGAGCGGGAATGTTGAAGGAGGCACAGCGCGGAACATCGCGCTGGAGGAGCGGTACTTCGGGCGCGTGAAGCGTCTGTAGGGGCGGCGGCATGGTAAGGGTGGCGGTCATAGGACTTGTCGGCAGGTCGATGTTTTTTGAGGTGCCGCGTTTTCACGCGGGCGGCGAGACGATTCATGCTACAGGTTTCTACGAGGAGTGGGGCGGCAAGGGTTTCAACCAGGCGGTCGCGGCGGCACGGCAGGGTGCGTGCTTATCGTTCCTAGGCAAAGTCGGCTGCGAGGCCGACTCGCGTGCCGTGAGTGCTTTCTGCGAGAAGGAGGGCATAAGGCCAGTCGTCTATTATTCCGAGCCGTCGTACTTGCCGACCGCCTGCGCGGCGATCCTTACGGACGGTACCGGCGAGACTCGCGTAACCGTGGCGCGCGGCGCAGAGCTGGACGTAGCGGACGTGGATTTCGGATTCAAGGACGAAATCGCGGCGGCGGATTTCCTGCTCTTGAACAACGAGGTTCCCGATGAGGTCAATCTCCGCGCATCAGAAATCGCCGTGGAGAACGGCGTGAAGATCGTCTTCAATCCGGCGCCGGCGCGGAATATCCCCAAGGCGATTCGCGACGCCGTCGCGCTCTTCACGCCGAACGAATTCGAGGAGCAGACCCTTGGCGATGTGCCGGGGGAAGTCGTCACTACGCTTGGCGCGCGCGGCTGCCGCATCCGCTCCACGGGCGAGATCATTCCGGCGCCGTCCGTTAAGGCGGTCGATTCCACCGGCGCGGGTGACACGTTCAACGCGGTCCTCGCCGTGCGGCTCGCGGAAGGTGCGTCGTTGCACGACGCCTGCGTCGCTGCGAACGAAGCGGCGGCGCAGTCCACCACCGTCAAGTACGTCTTGCCGTCTCTGCCCTTCCGCGCGAAATGATGGACGGCATCTCATTCATGATAAACATATGATGAAGACAAGGACAGTAATTCTTTTATGCGCGCTCCTGTGCGGCGCGGCGTGCGCGCTTGACCGAGCGTCCTTCCAGACGCCAGCGCGCGAGCACCATCCAGAGACGTGGTTCCACCTGATAGGCGGCAACGTGGCGAAGGAGGGTCTCGCGGCCGATCTCGACGCTGTGGTGTACGCAGGCATTTCCGGCATACAGCTTTTTCATGGCCAGTTCGGAGGGCCGTGGCCGGGCGTGTCGCCGCAGATCCCATGCCTGAGCAAGGACTGGGACGACATCATCCGCTTCGCCGCAGACGGCTGCGCGGCGCGCGGGCTCGCGTTCAAGATGCAGAACTGCCCCGGCTGGTCGATGAGCGGCGGGCCGTGGATCGCCCCCTCGAACGCGATGCGCAATCTCTCCTATTCGCGTACGGACGTAACTGCCGCAGGGAATCCCATGAAACTGGCGCTGCCCATCCCCGACTGGCAGATGGAGTCGCGCCTGAACGCCGAAGACCTCGACTACCACGACCTCTTCGTTCTCGCATTCCCGACGCCTGCGGGCGACACGCTCGACGTGTTCGAGGCGAAGCCGGCGGCAAAGACGGACAAGGATGGACTGCTGCGGCTCGTCTACCGCTTCACGCGGCCCATCGCGTTCCGCTCTGCGGAGCTACCGTCGCCGCGCCAGATGAACCACGACTGGTCGTATGCGCCCGGCCTGACCGTCACCATTCGGGGAAATGGTACCCACATCGCCTCCGCCGAGATTCCGCAGGGTTGCTGGCAGGACTTCGTGCCGTTCACGATGGCGCTCGGCGAGATGCCGCCCTCCGCCGAATGGACGGTGGAGGTCAAGCACGCGCATCCTGTCAATGTCTCGTTCGTGCGCTTCCGCACGGGCGTGCGCCTCCACAACTGGGAAGGCCAGGCCGGCTGGGTGCTGCGCGGACTGGGAGGGCCGCGTTCCGTCGCAGCCGCCACGGACGGGACGTCCGTTGTCCCAGTGCATAGGATGCGCAATGTCGCGGATGGATGCATTCGCGGCGATGCGGTGCTAGATCTTACGGACAAATTCAAGGACGGCACGCTTGAGTGGACTCCCCCGTCAGGTGCATGGACGATCCTTCGCATCGGCCACGTGAACAACGGCACTCGCAACGGTCCAGCGCCGAAGGAGGCGACGGGCTGGGAGTGCAACAAGATGGATCGCGCCGGAATCGACGCGCACTTCGCCGCCTACATCGGGCGCTTGGCTAAGGGGCCGCTTGCGGGCGGCAAGTTGAAAGGTTTCGTTGTGGACAGCTGGGAGTGCCGTCGGCAGACATGGACGCGTTCGTTGGAATCCGATTTCCGTATGTTGCGTGGCTACGACTTCCGCAAGAAACTTCCGGCCGTCTTCGGCTGGGTGATCGACTCGCCGGAGAATACGGAAGACTTCCTGCGTGACTGGCGTCAGACGCTTGGCGAGCTGGTGGAGAAGAACTACTATGCGCGCATGGACGAACTGGCACGCGCGTATGGCATGACGGCGCAGTACGAGACGGGATTCGGCGACGTGCTGCCCGGTGACCTGATGACTTTCTGGAAGTACTGCGACACGCCCATGTGCGAATTCTGGTTCCCGCGTGCCGAGTCGAGCGTGGGGCAGGACGATTTCAAGCCGATCATCCCCTGCGCGTCGGCGGCGCACGTGTACGGCAAAGGTCGCGTGGCGGCCGAGGCGTGCACGGAGATGCGCCTAAAGTGGGATGAAGACTTCAAGAATTTGAAAGGCACGATCAACCATGCGTTCGCGCGTGGGGTGACGCATCTCGTTTTCCACACATATACGCACAATCCGCGCACGGACTGGTTGCCGCCGGGGTCGAGCTTCGGGCACAGCATCGGCACGCCGTTCATTCGTGGGCAGGCTTGGTGGAAGCACATGCCGGAGTTCACGAAGTGGGTGGCGCGGTGTGAGACGTTGCTTGAGGCGGGATTGCCCGCGAACGACGTCCTATGGTATCTCGGTGAGGCTGTCGGACACAAGCCGAGCGAGAAAAGCCCGTTCCCTGAAGGATACAAGTACGACTATGTGAACCGTGACGCGCTTCTGAACCGCATAACGGTGAAGGACGGTCTTTTCACGACGCCCGAGGGCGTCGTGTGGAAGGTGTTGTGGGTGCCGGAGCGCCGATGGATGTCTGCCGCGGTGAAGGCGAAGCTGGCTGGATTCGAGAAGGTTGGCGGTAAGATCGTGTACGGTTCGGCGAAGGAAGTCGTGGAAGGCATCGTGCCAGACGTGACGTGCACGGGTGAGGGGCCGGACGACTGGCGGAAGGGGGAACGGCCTATTGATTGGCTGCACCGGCGTGACGCGACGGCCGACTGGTACTTCGTGGCGGCGAACGGCATGGACCCGTATTCGGGTGAGGTGACGTTCCGCACGGAAGGGGATGTCACCGTGTGGGATCCAGTGACGGGATCGTGCTACGTGCCTGAGATTCCGCACGTGGAGGAGGGCAGCACGACGATCAAGCTCGACCTCGCGTCCGCAGAATGCGTGTTCGTGGTGTTCAGTAGGGGAGGGGCGTGCTTTGCGGACGAAAAGGATATTACGGATGCGCAGGAGCGCGTCTCTCCCGTTCCTCTCCGTGATTGGACACTATCGTTCCCTGCCGGGTGGGGTGCGCCGGCATCGCTTAAGCTTGATAAGCTTGTATCTTGGACCGATCTGCCGATCGGCGAGGAAGGCCGCCATTTTTCGGGTACAGCCACGTACACCGCCACGTTCGAGGGCAAGGTCGGTGTGCCGTTGACGCTTGACCTTGGCAAGGTGGAGACCGTCGCTGACGTGTTTGTGAACGGCAAGAAGGTACGTACGCTCTGGACGCCGCCTTATCGTTGTGCGATCGGAGAATTCGTGAAGGATGGCGCGAATAATCTGCGTGTGGACGTGACCACAACTTGGTTCAACCGGCTCGTGTATGACGCGGGTATTCCTGAAAAGGACCGCAAAACGTGGACGATCGCGGGTCCGAAGAAGGGCACGCCGCCGAAACCTGCTGGACTGCTCGGCCCCGTATCGCTATGTCGGTAGGGGACTTACCGCATAAAAAGTTCGCAATATACGTTTGGGAAAGAAGGTGACGTTGCCACATTACATGGCGATGCTCCTGCGGCTCATTTCGCCCGGTTTCCCATGCACTGCCGAGGTGGCGGTTCCCAAGCGGCGGCCGGAGATGTCAATCGTACAGCGGACCGTGAAGTCGTCGGTCGTTGTGCCGGACAAGGCGAAGACCGCACAGAGAACTGACGCCGTTGCTTTTTGTCATCGCTGGGGGCGGTGGCCCTCGCGCCATTCCTGCCTGGATGCCGGACTGTCGATGACAAGGGATATCTTGCCGGCGTCCGCGCATTCCGGCGTGCGCGAGGTACGCGACCGGAATGCGCATGCAAACCGCTAAGGCGGGTGGCAATCACAATGGTGAAGCGCTACAGGTGCTTAAGCAATAAACCGAAGAACCGGTCGTAGACGACGTATCCTGCGTCTGTCTTGTAGAGGAGGTCTCGCTCTTTCAGCTTGGCGGAGGCGGAGCGAACCGTGGATGCGGCTGGAAGCGCGTTGCGCCGGATGAAATCACTGGCGGATATGGATCCGACGATTCCCTCTCTGCCGACCGCCTTCAGGATGGACTGCTCGGCAGCGGTCTGGCTTCGGAGAAGGTCGAAGTAGAAGGGCGTGGCCTCCTCAACGAGTTCCTCGACGGCATCATCGACGCGCTTGACGGAATCAAGTCCATCGCCATGCGCCCATACACGGTTGAGGACCGTCTGGACGTACCACGTGATTCCATCGAAGCGGTCGTAGAGGTGGCGGAAGGCTTCGGGTGCGAAGGCTCGTCTGGCCTTGCGGAAGAATCCGGCGGCGAATGCCTCGTACTTTCCGGCGTCTATGGGATTGAGCGCCATGAGCTGGGTGCTCTGGTAGAACGGTCCCTTTGGCGAGACGAACATGGCGTCCATCATGTGTTTCTTGGATCCTGCGAAGATGAAATGCGCGTTGGGCACGAACTGGATGTAGCTTCTGAGAAGCGCCTCAACGCCTTTTTCGGGGAATTCGCGAACCTGCTGGAACTCGTCGATGGCGATGACGACCTTGCGTCTGTGCGATGCGATGTAGTCGAAGGTGTCCTTCAAGGTGCCTTTCGCCTGTGAAGGGGCGAGGTTGAACGAGAACTCAAAGGAGCCGTCTTTCTGCGGGGTCATCGTCGGACGGCAGCTCTTGAAGAAGGAGATGAGCTTCCGCCCGACGCGCTCCGTCGTGGAGTCGAGCTTGCCAACGACGGCGGAGGAGAACGCCTGCACGAACGACGCGAGGTCCTCGATCGCGAAGATGTCGAGATAGACCGTCACATGGTCCTTTTCGAGAATGCGGAAGGCGTTGTGGACGAGTCCCGTCTTGCCGTAGCGGCGCGGCGCGACGAGCGTCACATCCCTGCCGTTGGAGATCGCGGAGACGAGTTGCTGAGTCTCGGCGACGCGGTCACAGAAGTATTCAGGTCCCGTGTAGCCACGTGTCAGGAAAGGGTTGTCAAGTTTCATGTGCGGTATTATATCATAAATTGTGCCGTCGCGACGAAAATTTCGTCGCGAAAATTTCGTCGCAAAGTGACAACTAGGTGAAAACCGTGGGGTCTGTCCCCATCGGGATCCTGTCTGCGCCGCCTGTAGCGTCATCGTTGTTTGAATCGGGACTTGGCAAGCTCTCGGCACGCGATCTGCCCAATTCCTCCCGCCGGATGGGAGAAAAACAAGGTCATGCGCGTCGCGAGGGCATCACTCCAGCCAATCGGCGGCGAGAAGGCCGCAGGGACCTTCGGGGCCACTGACGTCGTTCCAGAAGCGCGTGTCCCAGGTGCCGTTGGCGGGATCGCCGAACATCGGTTGCACGGACGTGCTGATGGAAATCTCCAGCTTCGCCTTCTTTCCCGCGAGGTCGGCGGGGACGTCCCACTCGAACGGCGCCCAGGCGCGCACGCCCAAGTCCCTGCCCGCCAACTTGACCTGCGTGAGGCGTCCGCCCGTCGAGAGACGCAGGCGACTGACTGGGACCGCCGCCATCTTGGCGGCGCATCCTGGACGCGTACGCGCGGCGTTCGGCACCGTCACCTCGGCCGACCACGTGGCCGTGCCCGTGAAGTCGGCGAGCCCGCTGGCGGCGAGCGGCCCCAGCCGCACCTTGCCCTTCGGACGCGGCATGAGGATACCGTTGAAGACGGCGAAGTCGCCCGAGACGAATAGCGCCGGGAAGAAGTAATTGCTGTCCGCCTCGCCGGAGACGATGGCGAAGGCGTGTTCGCCCGCCGCAAGGTCGAACGGTTTCGTCTGGCGGTAGAGCTGGTCGTAGCAGGGACGCAGGGTGGTGCAAGGCTCGGTGGACTCCACCTTCGCGCCGTCCATCTCAACGCCCGTGACGGCGTATCTCATCACGCGGTCGCGCGTGAGGAGGCGGACGCCCTTCAACGGCGCGGCGACCGTGAGCGTGCCTTTCCGCGAGGGGTCGAAGTTGACGCGGCGGATGTTCGGCGCGTCAAGTGCAAGGTCCCATTCGACGGAGGCGAGGGAGCGGATGGCGGGCCGGGGCGGCCTACCAACGTTTTCGGCGGGCCGGGGCGGCCCGCAAACGTTTGCGGCGCGCCTCGCGCCGCAAGGAGAAATTCCGTTCCAGTCAGTATCAGCAAATCTTTTCACTCCGCGTGCGGGAAGGTCGAATGCGGATTGCGTTCCGTTACGTTCCGCGATAAGCACACGGTCGGAGAATGGCTGCAGGTTGAGCACGGAAGAAGAGCCGTCCGTGTAGGTACGCACGAGGACATCTTTGGCAGGGGATCCGTCCTGCTCTAGGACGCGGAAGGTGGCGGGGAGGCGTTCGCGGCAGAGCGCAAGCGCGGCATTGACAGTCAAATCCGCCTTGCCCGTGCGCTCCTCGGCGTAACGGCCGTCCGCACGGCAGATGAAGACGAGCGGGAGGTCGGTGGACTCGCCCTCGTCCACGAGACGACACGTGAACTGGTTCAGTTCGAGCGTGCGCAAAAGGCCGATGAGGTCGGGACCGGGCACGGCCTTCGTACGTCCCGCGATCGCGAGATGCTGCGCCGTGCGGTTGGGATAGCGCACGGCCACCTCGCGCTCAGCAACGGTCTTGCGCGCCCACTCGGCGGCCACGCGCGCCTCGTCTGCTAATACGCGCGCGTGCTTTTCGTACCATGGGTGGATCGGGCCGGCGGGCGAGAGATACCCGTGTTTCTCCACAAGGCCCTTCTCGTCCATCACGTCCATGCAGGAAATGTAGTGGTCGATGCCGTGGAACGCGCACATCCACATCACGAACCGGAGCGTGGCGGGGACGTGGTTGGCGGGACCGCAGGCGTAAAGTTCGGCGAGTCCGCCGTTGCCGCGGTGCAGGATGGCCTGGCGCGCCACGTTGTAGGTGACCCACTCGATGCGGTCAGGTGCATAGCAAGTGAATATCTCGTCCATGCCAGGCAACGACTCTCCGCGCAGACAGAGGATCGGATTACCGTTGTAACGGGCCGAGCAATAAATGCTGTTCTCGTCAATCATGTGACCGGTTAAAAGGATGCCGTGCGCGTCGCACCACGCGCGGAGCTGGTCGAAGTACGCGGCGCGAAAGCGCTTGCCCATGAGGTCGAGGTACACGGACCACACATCCCCCTCCTTCGCCAAGGCTTCGGAGGGCAAGCCCTCCTTCGTCGCGAGCCACTTCTCCACGTCGGCCTTGAGTTCGCGGCCCGTCGCGGCCTTGTATTCATCCTCCAGTCCCGAATACTTGCGGAACGAGACGAGCGGCTTGCCGTCGGGGAACGTGACGCGCGTGGGATGGCCGGGTTCGTCCGTGAAGATGCCGAGGATCGTCTTGTTGGCGAACCAGCGCGCGAGGCGCTTCGCGTAGACCTCGTGCGTCAGCTCGATGAACCGCGCCACGGCGTCGGGTTCGCACACGTTCACCCATCCGGCCGGCGCGAGCGCGGTCGTCCAGCGATAGGAGCCGTCCGGGTTGCGGTAGACGCCGTATTCCACGTAACGCCAGGCGTCGTTCTCGTTCGGCACGCGTCCCTTGCACGTGCCGCTCGGCCAGTTGTACTCGTCGTACAGCCACACCTTCATGCCGCGCTTCTCGGCCTCGTCGCAGAACCACTCGTTCAGCTTCAGCCACTCTTCGCCCATGTACTCGAGCTCGAGGCCACTCCGCGCGTAGATGAGGAACGAATCGATGCCCTGCGCCTGGATGGCGGCCACCTTCGCGCGCACCTCGACCTCCGTGGGCTTGCCCGTGATGGCGAGGAACGGGATCATGCCGTCGCCCTTCACGGGACTTGCCGCAGCTGCCAAGCCGCAGCCGATGGCAATCATCGCCAGAGTCAGTCGTTTCATCTTGTTTTCCCTGCTGACGTATTTTGTAAAGCGTAATCTTATTCTTAACCGGAACCTTTAGCGGAAAATGATGACCGTGCCCTTGGGCGCGATGGAGAGCCGCCCGACGCCGAAGAGACTGTCGGGAGCCGTGGCGGACGAAATGTCGCCCACGAACGAAGTCCCGGCGCACCGTAAACGTCCACACGTGAACACGCCGGGCCAGTCGAGCGCCAGCGACGCACCGGCGGCGACCTCAAGCGACACATCCGGCGCGGCGGACGGAACGGCCGTGTCCGGCATGTCGCGAACCGGCGCCAGGCAGACCGCGTCGATGAAGGAACTCAGGTCGTCATTTGTACTCGCCGTCGCCTCGAAGCCCAGCGTCCACTCGCCCGCTTCCTCCACCTTGACGAGACACTCTCTCCGCATGAACTTCTTGCGGGTTGACGACGGCGTCACCGTGGCGCAGAAGTTTGTCGTGGCGCCGCGCACGAGCGTCACGCAGATCGGCGAGGGGCCATAGACGACAAGCCAGGGGTCGCTCTTACTGTTACGCCACGTGCGCGAAACCTCCCAGAAGGACAACCTGTAGAGGCCAGGATCCAACGTCAACGTCTGCGCGAGATGCGTTCCCGCGTGCAGACGCGCACGATACATCCCCTCCACCATCTCGTCGCCAAAATAATCCATTTTTACGTCTTGAGGGGTATAAAGAATCTGCTTGTCCAGCGGGTTGGACACGACAGTCCATCCGGTGGGCGCTTTCGCGCCGCCGCCACCCTCGAACCCAGGATTGGCGACGAGGTTGTCCGTCACGCGCTCCAGGCGTACGTCATCCACCAGGATGTTGTTGCGTCCGCTGGACGTCGTCGCAGGGGCCGTAATCGCAACCTCAACGGTCTCTCCCATCGCGAGCCGAACAGGTATGGACAGTTGATGGCGCTGGAGCGACCAATCCCCGAATGAAAAGGTCTCATTCGTTTCGCCGAGCGTGAACTGTACCTTGCCGCTAGTATAGGCCGCATCGTAACTGGCTGTCGGAGAGCCGAGGCCGTTCGTCGCGTAGTTCGCGACGGCGGCGGAGAGGACATAGAGACCATCTTCGGGAATCGTGACGGTCTGGCGCACCGACGCGCCTGTCTGTAGAAATGCGCAGATGCTGCCCGTGCCGGTCAGGGGAGCGGCGAAATTCGACGTGCGGAAGTAAGGTTGCCCGCGAAGCAGAGTAACAGTTCCGTCCGCTGTCCAGCCGGTCAGGAAGGTGGATGGCAGGGCGGTTTCCGTCTGGATTGTGGTGGAGATTGCAGTCGAGACAGCCACGCTTGGGATAAGAGCAGAAGAACCCGCCTCCCAGTCGGCATCCTCAAAGTTCCCGTTCTTGAGTACGGCAACGGCAGGCGTATCGTCCAGCCACCGCACCTGCACGTCGTCGATGGCAAGCGCCAAGTCCTCCGTCGTCTCGCTGGCGATTCGGAAGACGTGCGGCCCGGCATCCAGCCAAGGCGATTCAAAACGGATGTAGTCCCAATCGAGCTGCTGCGCCGGGCTCTGTGCCGTACCAATGAGAACATCGTCCATGTACAGGCGCGCAAAGCCGATATATATCAGGGCGTCGCTTCTCGGATAGGTGCGCAGCGTAACCTCGTAGCGGCCCGCCTTTGGCAAGGTGACGGACTGCTTGACGCCGCCGCCGTTCTTCAGCAGTAGATAATACGATCCTTCGGGAGTACCAAGTTTGTACTGCGGATCGTTTTTCCATTGGGGCCCCCACCCCGTCTTGTAGGTGATACGCGTGTTGGCGCCGGAGCAGTAGTTCGTTGCCGTCCACGCACCCATCGATGCACCAGTCGTGTAGTGCTGGTATGTGGTTCCCGTATAGATTCCCTCAAACCCGCCGTCGGCCAGGCAGTTCCCGCTCAACTCCACCGTCGCGTTCGTGGCGACCGCCCGCACGGCGGCCTGGCCGTCCGCCACCGCCAGAGTCGCGGCAGAGCCGAGTCCGGCCAGCGCCAACGTCCCGGTCCCGGTCTTGCTGATTGTCCCGGCCGTACCGTCCGAGACGGACACCGTGTTCCAGTCATCGACGGTATACGCCTTGCCGGCCTGCGGCGCGATGGCCGCGCCGAACCTGTTCGATACGGTCGCGTCTGTGTCGATGACGACCGTACCGCCGATGCCGGCAAACGCATCCACCGCGTCGAGTGACGCCAGCGGACCAGTGCGCCGAAGCACGCCCGCGGATTGCACGGACGTTTCAAGCCGACCGTCGAGCGTCAGCGCCGCACCGCTCATGACGCGGAACTTCGGCGGGATGGCATAGCCAGACGAGTTCACCCACTTCCGCAGAAGGTACTGCTCCACGAGGATGCGGTCAACCTCCGAGATACGGTTGGTGAAGATCAGCACCTCGTGCAGACGACCTCCGCCCACGCGGTCGCCTGCCGATCCCGATCCGGCACTTGCCTGGTAGTTCCGGAAATTGAAGAACGCCTCTGCGTATCCTTCAACCGGATATGATTCCGTTTCCAGCAGCTGCGTCGCCGCCTTGTCGATCGTCGCCAACGGATCCACGGCGATACCATTGCAGAACACGTGACCAAACCGTAGATGGCGATACTGGGCATGCGCCTGGTTCACGAAGAAGAAATTCGATTCCCCGCCCATGTTTACGGCGAAATACATCACTTTGTTCCTGTCTACGCCATAGTCTGTCGCCACACCCAGGTAGTGCCCGTGAGAACCGTTGGGGCTGTAGGCGACGAACGAGTTGGCGATGGGTATCCACGCCTTGTCGCCGGACGGCTTGCGCCAGACCATGTACTGGCCGGACGCGTAGCCACCGAAATCGACATACTTCCGACCATTCCCGTCGGTACCGCATGCGGGCAGAAGGCCGGTTGCCGTGAGGTTCGTCCGTCCCTCCGCGTAAATGTAGTTGGTGGCGAAACCGCCGGCTGTCGCCCAGTCCGTCTCGCGCACATCGTACCACATCGCCGCGCGGTCAGTCGCGGCGGCGCCGTCGGCACCGGCGAGATGAAGGTTCGCGTCCAGCCACATCGCTGCGCCGTTGAGGATGGCGGGCTCGGCCACGGGCGCGCTGCCGGCGCCGGTGGCGGTCACGGCGAGTTCGCCGTCCACGACCTCGACACAACCCTGCCCGTACAACTTCTCGGCGGGCAGCGTCAGCTTGCCAGCTCCCGTCTTGCGCAAGACGCCCTGCACGAACACGGGCTTGTCCCACGTGATGTCCAACGGCACATCGACGGTCATTATCTCGTGCGTACCAATGACGGCCTTCTGCGCATCATTGGTCCACGCGACTGCCGTCATGCTCAACAGACAGAAGCACATTGCAAGCGAAATTGCACATCTTTTCATACGAATGTCCTCCAAGCGGAATTGAAAACAGAGCTATATTTTACACCGCTACCGCCTCATTTACAATATGTAAAACCGTGTTTTTAGTTGGCATTTTCGCTTGCGCCTGAACGGGAAGTATGCTATCCTTTCAGCCACGCATGAAGAAGGATGATTTCTTTTCCCGGTACTACCTGACCGAACGTAAATCGCCGTGGCCGTTTGCCCCGGTGTCGCTCGGCTACAACCGCTATGTGCCGCACGATACCTTCCCCAAAGGTAACCACCCGCCGTCGCATGTCGCCAACTACCTTATTACGGGACGCATCCTCGACACGGTCACGCTCGTGCATGTCGTACGTGGAGCCGGATGGTTTCAATCAGACGCACATCCGCAGAGAACGGCCCTCCCTGCCAACACGCTACTCTTTATCCATCCTGGCGTACGCCACGTGTATCGTTTCGATGAAATGACGGGATGGGACGACGAATGGGTCGAATTCCGCAAGGAGGACGCATGTCCGCTCCTCGCCGAATTCGGCGTGACACCCGAAAACCCGTTCCACACGTTTCCGGTTGCTGGTGGCATGGCCAAGGGTTTTCAGTCGCTGTTTGACGCGGCTACCGCGGAATCTGGGAGTGGCCCTCTACTGGCGGCGCATGCCTACAGGATCCTTGCCGAGGCGTTGACGCTCTGGCGGCATGACGAACAGGCACACCACGCGGACTCAAAGGTGGAGAAGATGCGCGAACTTCTTGAAAGCGACCTCGTGAAGGTACGGACGCTGGATGAACTCTCGCGGGTCTGCGGTATGAGCGCGTCGCGCATGCGATTTTTGTTTACGCAGGCTTACGGGATATCTCCCAAGCAGTACCAGATGCGCATGCGGATCCGCCGTGCCCAAGATCTGCTTGCGAACTCGTCGCTTTCGGTGACGGCGATCGCCGAGCTGACAGGTTTCGATTCCATCAACGCGTTCTCGCGCCAGTTCCGCAAGGCCACGGGCCTCTCGCCTCGCGAATACCGAACTACGGACCGTGAAACTATGGCGTAATTCCGCCACGTGGTCGGTTGACGATTTCGTTGTCGTGCACGAAACTTGCAGTGGCCGTGATCCACATGTCATGTTTCGCGAAAGAGGTCATCGAGCGTGACCTCGGACTGGACATCGCAGTCGAGGAGGGTGTTGACCGCATCGCGGCCGGCGCCTTGAAGGTCGGAACGTCTGTTTCGCTTGCGGATGGGACAGTATTCGATCTTGACGGAGGAAGTCACACAAATCTTATCTTGTCCGGGCTCGGCACACTGAGGAATGGTACTGTCGATGGTCTGACGATACGGGTTGAAGCGTCGGCCGACGACGGGCTGTGCATTGACGGGTCCGTATCGCTTGAGGGAGGTACGCGCGTGGATTTCGGTGCTGCTGCCGACGATCCGGTTCCGACCGGCAGACATATCGTTGCAACATATTCGGGGATGCCGCCGCAGGTTGAAGGATGGCGGGCCGTCAATCTTGGGGGTAAGAATTTGTCTGCGATGTTTGCAACTTCGGACGGTGTGGTAGTCGCCACTGTAAAGCAATCAGGCTTCTGCTTGATTTTCAAATGATATGGTCGCGGGAACGAAGCCGCCGAGACGGCGGCTCCCCATGCGGAGGCGAGTGTCAGGCGGTTGCGGGCGCGCGGTCTATGTCTCAGGGGAGAAAATTGTAATTCCTTTGCTTTGTCAATAGAAGCCTCTACGGATTTATGGTATAATACGACCGTTTCATGAAAACGTAGAAATCTACAATAAAGGGAAATGTTGAAGATGGAAATCAAACGCGATGACTATCTTGAGGAAATCAAGGCCGTTATGCACAATGGCCTCGTCAAGGTCATTACCGGCATACGCCGATGTGGAAAGAGCTATTTCCTGTTTACGATATTCAAGAACTACCTGAAGAGTCTTGGTGTTGATGATGCACAGATTGTTTCGGTACAACTTGACGACGATGACTTCGAGGAGCTTCGCTCGCCGAAGGCTCTTTCCAAGTACGTGAAGGACAGGATTCTGGCCGACGGGCGAAATACATACGTGTTGATAGACGAGATACAGGAATGCAAACCGCCGAAAGGTAACGGCGGCATAACATTCTACGACGTCCTCAATTCGCTAATGAAGAAAAAGGGCGTTGACATCTACGTCACGGGGTCCAACTCCGAGATGTTGTCGGAAGACATTGCGACGAATTTTCGTGACCGCGGTACCGCGATCAGAATGTGGCCTCTTTCGTTTTCGGAGTATTATGGGATTGGTGGTAAGGAGAAGTCCGATGCATGGGAGGATTACCTTGTTTGGGGCGGTATGCCGCTAGCCGTACTTGAAATGCGACAGCGGGCAAGGGAGGCTTATCTGCGTGGGTTATTTGACGAGGTGTATTTTGCTGACATCGTAGAGCGGTACAATCTCAAGGACGACACCCTACTTGGGAGAATCTGCGATGTGATGGCAAGTTCGATTGGCGGACTGACTAGTCCCAACAGGTTGGCGAACACGATCATGACGGAAATGGGCATAAAGACAAACAGCCACACGGTCGGCGACTATATGGAGTGTTTCAGGAAGTCTTTTCTTTTCGAGAAGGCGGAACGGTGGAACGTGAAGGGACGTAAGTACCTTGGCTCTCCGGTCAAGTACTATGCTGAAGATACGGGATTACGGAATGCTAGGCTCAATTTCCGACAGATGGAGCGTACGCATCTTATGGAAAATGTCATATATTGTGAGCTTTGTAGACGCGGGTATGCAGTTGACGTAGGAGTGGTGGATACGGTTGGCAAAGATGCTTCAGGGAAAAGTGTGCGAAGAACGTATGAAATTGACTTTGTCGTTAATTCTGGTTTTAGGCGTATCTATTTGCAAAGTGCGTTCAACATAAGCGGCGAAGATAAGATGAATCAGGAATTGCGTCCATTGAGGATGACAGGAGATTTCTTTCAGAAGATAGTTGTTACTGGCGGCAATGAGCGGCCTTGGGCTGATGAAAATGGTATTCTCCATACGGGTGTAATCCCCTTTTTGCTGGATAAATCCATCATCGAGGCTTAACCAGCTTCATATCGGCACGCGATCTGCCAGATTCTTCCCGCCGGCGTTGGAGCGCTAGGTGGATGTGGTGACTGATGTCATTTGCCGTTCACTTCCTTGAACTTGCCCGCCCGGCGGCAGATCATCGTGCGCGTGCCGCCGATTTCCGCGTCGAAGATGGTGGCGTCGGCCTTGGAATCGTACCAGACGATGAGCTTAACCTCGTAGGCGCCGTCCGCGCAGCGGAGTCCGCCGATCCTGAAGTTGTCCGAGCTGTATGCCGGGCCGAACTTCGGTTCCGGCACGTCGTCCGCGAACGACGCCTCGCGCTTCGCAGGATCGACGGTCAGGACGAGCGCCGGCCTGCCACCCTCCGCGGCGAACTTGCGCACGAGTTTTTCGCCAGCGTCTGCGCGATATGTGACGGGCGCGGCGGGCGGCTTGATCTCGGGCACCCACTTGAGCCCGAGATGCCCGTCGGGAAAGTAGACGAGTTCGCGGAACACAAGCCATCCGCCCCATCCCGCGAGGTGGCGCATCCAGCCGATGTAGAGCCTCCTGTCGCCTTTCCACGGCACGACCATCGGAACACCCAGCCCGTCGTAGGCGATGTCGGGTTCGTTCGTCCAGTCGATGAAAGACCCCGGCTTGCCGTCGGGTGAATACGCCATGTTTTTGAAGCCCTGGAGAAGGTAGCGATGGCCATGCCAGTCGAAGAGCGACGGACAGTCTCCGCGGAAAGGTAGCTTGTCGTCGTAGAGTTTCCAGTTCACGAGGTCGTCAGACAGGAATATGCCTTTCTTTCCGCCGTAGCTGGTGACAAGCTCGAATCCGCCGCCGGGGATGTTGTAGATACTGGGGTTTTGCGCCTCGGTGATGATCTTTCCCGATTTGACGAAATGGATGCCGTCCTCCGACTCGGCGTACGTGCCGCCGATCGGGTAGAGCGGATCCTTCGTGATGCGGCTGGTGTGGAGCCCGAAGGAGAGGCAGAGCCTGCCGTCTTTGATGAACGGCGTGCCGGTTCTCTCCGAAGTCCACCACTCTTCGAGAGGGATGGCGACGGGATGTTCCGTCCAGTGGACGAGATCGTCCGACGAAAGATGCGCGTAGAAATGCCCGCCTGCCCTCTGCTTCGACGTATGGTGCCGCCTGTCGAAAAGGTAGAACACGTGCAGCCGTCCTTGGTACACGCCGGGAGAGATGTCGCCGACCCAGGAGTTGTGGTCCGGCGGCGTCCAGTACTGGATGGGCTTGTCCACGGGGCGCGAGAAGTTGACGCACTCCGGGGTGGAGGCAAGGATGGCGACTTCGGCGGACTTCACCCGGCGGGAGAACGTCTTCCGTGTGGAGAGGTCCGCCTCGACCGTCGGCGTGCGGAACATGTCGTCGTCGAAATGTCCCTCGACCTCGATTAAGAGGTGGCTTTTCGCGCAGGAGAGCCGCACGTCGTGGACGCCATCATGCCGTTTCAGGAAGCCGAGCGGGATGCCCACGCGCAGGCCGTGCATCGTCGCCTCGATGACCGGACACGAACCGTCCGGCATGGGAAAGTTGAGGTAGTTGCCGAAGGACGTGTCGTACTTCCTGAGATCTTCGGTTTTTCCAGCCATGCGGAATGCCAGGCGCAAGGGACCGACTTCGTAGAGCGGCTCGTCCGCCGTCACGTTGGAGGTGTCGATCGTACAGTGGACCGTGAAGTCATCGGTCGTTGCGCCGGACAAGGCGAAGACCACACAGAGAACAGGGAGAAGGGTAAGAATGCGGCGTGTCATGGTGTTTGTTTACCTTTCGCCATGTATTATAACAAAAATCGGTGGTGTTTAGTTGGTTCAATTTGGAAACCAACCATTTTCGACGGAAAGGGGCGTTGGTGAAAAAGTGAGATTTTTTTGTTGGAAGCGCACTCCCCATTGGAAGGCGGATAAGTGTATAATAGACATCACGGCTCTTCAAAGTTTTTGTGGAAAGCGGCGGTATGGAAAACCTTGCAGAAAACAGAGATCTCTTAAGGCGGGAATGTCATGCGGCGGTGCGGATGCACGGACGCCGTTGCTTTTTGTCGTCGCTCGGGGCGGTGGCCCTCGCGCCATTTCTGCCTGGATGCCGGACTGTCGATGACAAGGGATATCTTGCCGGCGTGCGCAGCCGTTACGAGCGGGAGCTGCTGGACTCTGTCGTCCCGTTCTGGGAGAGGCATTCGATAGATCGGGAATTCGGAGGCTTTCTGACATGCTTGCGGCGCGACGGTTCCGTCTACGACACGTTCAAGCACATGTGGATGCAATGGCGCGAAGTCTACATGTTCGCTCGGCTCTGGAATGCCGGATATCGCAATCGCAGGTATCTCGACAACGCCCTGCACGGTTTTGATTTCCTTTTGCGCCACGGACGCATGGCCGACGGTTCGTATCATTATCTTCTCGACCGTGCTGGCAAAGTGCTTTCCGACTCGGACGGCGGGATGGAGGTCTTCAACGAGAGCTTTGCGGCCATAGGCTGCGCCGAGCTTTACAAAGCCACGGGAGAGGAGCGTTTCCGCCGCGAGGCCTTCAGCGCGTACGACGTGTATCGCCGCAAGACGTCGCGTGACGGCGCGTACGACCAGCTGGCCTATCCGATGATAGAGCTGAATGTCCTTCTGGTGATGGGCGAAGCCTTCGGCGGATACAACGACGCCGCCATCGACGCGGCCATTAAGCGCATCCGCCGCTTTGCGCATCCGGACACGGGCGTCATGCTCGAACGCGCGCCGAAGGGCGGTGGCTTTGAACTCGACACCCAGTTCGGACGCTTTGTGAATCCGGGACATGCGCTCGAGGGGTGTTCGTTCATCATGCACCATCTGCGGAAGCGTCCGAATCGGGAGCTTCTGAAGTTCGTCTTGGCGGAGGCTCGCACGATGTTCGAGTTTGGATGGGACCCGGTCGATGGAGGGATATGGTATTTCCGCGACGCGCTCGACATGCCGATGGCGCGCCACGAATACTTCCTCAAGGCGTGGTGGCCGCAGAACGAGGCGGCCAGCGCCATGTTGCAGGCGTATGAGCTTTCCGGAGACGGTTGGTATCTGGACGCCTTCCGCAGGACGGACGAATTCGCCTGGCGCAATCTGCGCGATGCCGAGCATGGCGAGTGGTTCGCCTACGCACCGGTGGGCGGGCGCATGTTCCACGACTACAAGGGCAGTAGATTCAAGGGGTTCTTCCATCTCCCTCGCCAACTGCTTGGCTGCATCCAGACCATCGACAGAATGCAGAGATCGGCAAAGGTTTGACAGAGGCGTCAACACATGAAAAACCGGTATTGGTCAAATGACGGCCTGCGGGCATTGTTGGAAATGAAGAAGTGTCTTGTGGCATCTGTTTTTCTTGTCGCGTCCGGTAGCGCTTTCGCATTCAGTGAATGGCATGTGCGCGGAGGCACGCCGGAATTCGTAAGATTCCTCCAGGAGACCTCCGGCGACAATGTCCAGGTGAAGACGTACTCCGACATGGCGTACATGCCGTTCAAGACCGCGACGAACGCCGTGTTCTTCGTGCTTCCCGACTATTCGAAGGGCGTGGAGACGCTTCCAGACTTGGGCGTCGTCAACTGCGCTAATGCGCAGGCGGCGATCGACCGTGGTTGCAGGGTGTATGTCGAGAATTCGCTTTCTGTCAGTTCGGAGGCTCGGAAGCTGCTGTCCGTGGAGCTGCTTGGAAAGCGGAGCATGCACTTTGACCTCGAATACGTCGAATGGAACGGCGACGTGCTTCAAGCACGTCAGTCGAGCTATCTTCCGGCGTTGCCGAGGTTCGCGTCGCAGAGATCCCCGGCGCGTAGTTTTGTCGATGTGTCGGACTGCCTTGGCGTGCATGGCGTCCGCAGACCCGGCAGGCATCGTCTGCCCCTTTTGGTGGAGTCGCAGAAGGGCAGGATGTTCACGGCGCTGACGTCCTTCTCCAGGTACGACGTGAAGTTCATGCGTCCGTATGTCGGATGGAAGGCGTTCTACGCCGACTTCCTCTTTCGCATCGCCAAGGCCGACAAGTCCCGCGCCGAACGTGCTTTCACCTCCGTCTACCGCGACTTCATGCGTCCGTCCGGCGGCGAAGACCCCAAGGCGCTTGTGCGGAAGGCCGTGGAATGGCACTTGAAAAGCGGAATCCTTCGTGAGCCGAGCGGTACGAACGGGATGTACGAAGCCGTGCTTTCGGACACTCTCGGATTCCGCACTGGGCTGCGCGGAGACTGCCATTTCATCACGGCGTCGCTCTTTACGGCGGCGGGCAGGAAGTATGGCAGAGACGACTGGACGAGAGTTGGAATGAATCTCGCGGACTTCGCACTTCGGCGCGGCATGCAGACGAAGGACGGTTTCGTGCGGTGGTTTGACAAGGAGACGCCCGGATATGCCGGCCATACGGTCTATTCCTCTGACATGGGGCGGTCGGCGCTTGCCATGATCAACCTCTACAAGACTTCAGGCGAACGCCGCTATCTTGACGCGGCTCGACGCGCGGGGGACGCGTTTCTGATGTGGATGGACGGACGCGGACTCAATTCTGGGCATTTCGACAAAGTGGACGATGGAGGCTGGAAGGGCAAGAGGACCAACAACAATCCGGTGTTCTACGGAGAGATGGTTCCGTTTCTCCTCCAGCTCGGAAAGGAGCTTGGCGAGCGAAAGTATTCCGACGCCGCGCTTCTGACCGTCGAGAAGATAATGGAAAAATTCCCGAAGGTCACGCCGTTCGGCTACTCCGACAACTTTACATACTGCCGCCTGCTCCTGATGCTCGCATGTGCACAGCGCGACGGCGAAAAGGACTATTCAGGCGCAATCAACCACGTGCTGGACTTCTTCGCGAGCCATGCAAGGCCATGCGGCGGCATCGAGGAGGCCCCGATCCGGCTCTTGGATGACGACGAGGCGAGTGTGGGCTTCGGCGACGGCAGCGATCACGTGGCGGATCTGCTGTACTGCAACAACATTGCCTTCAATGCGCTGTCGGTCATCACGAAATTGCCCGCGGAGAGGCGCATGGGCATCGACATGGCCAATGCGGCCAAGCTCTACTCGGGTCTGAGAGGATTCCTACTTAGGACGCAGATAGTGTCCGACGATCCGAAGTTCGACGGGGCCTGGATGCGTGCTTACGACATGGACATCGACGAATACTATGGCCTCGACAAGGACAAGGGCTGGGGAGCGTATTGCATCGAGTCTGGCTGGATGACCGGATATATCCCGCTTGTCTTCATGTACGAAGATGAGCAAGAGTCTTACTTCTTCAAATGAAAGGAACAAACCATGCTAAATGACTACGGCTACATCGACAAGGCGATCGCGAACATCCGCGAGGTCGCCGAGAGGCAGGAGGCCAACATCAAGGCCGCCGCGACGCTGATGGCTGACGCCATCGCCGCCGACAGGCTCATCAACGTCTACGCGGGCGGCGGACACACCACTCTTGCGATGGGCGAGATGTTCTTCCGCGCCGGCGGGCTCGCCAACATCAACCCGCTCATGGAGACGGCCCTCTCCGTGTTCAATCAGGCTCTCAAGTACCTGGAGCTGGAGCGCACCGTCAACTTCGGCGCGTCCATCATAAAGTACTACGGCATCAAGGAGGGGGACGTGGTGATCTTCTTCCACAACATCGGAATCAACCCCGCCACCATCGACGCTGCGGAGGAGTGCAGGAAGCGCGGCGCGAAGATCATCGCCGTCGCGAGCTCGTACTGGCAGAACGAGATGCCGAAGGACCACTTCATCCGCCATCCGAACGGCAAGAACCTCTTCGACTACGCGGACGTCTGCATTGACGACTACAACCCCGTGGGCGACGCCGTGGTGAACATTCCCGGCATGGCCACGCCCATCGGCCCCGTCTCGAACGTGGTGGACTTCACGATCGCTCATCTCCTTGAGATCGAGACGTGCCGCCAGTGCGTGGAGCGCGGCATCGTGCCGCCCGTGTGGAACTCGGCGAACGCGCCCGGCGGCGACGAGAAGAACGCCGCCTACCTTGCCAAGTACAAGCCGCTCGTCAAGTGTCTGTAAGGGGTTTCTGGTTTCTGGTTTCTAGTTTCTGGTTGAAAAGGGAGAGAGAATGAAAGAAGTTTGTCGTTTGCCGTCTGTCGTTTGCCTCATGTCGCTTCTGGTTGCGCCGGCGTTTGCCGCCGGCGAGCGGGGGCAGGTATTCGCGTGTGACATGAAAACATACGTGCCGTTCGACGCCACGACGGTCGTGACGGTTGAATGTCCCGATGATGCCGCCGCGAAATGGGCAGGCGACCACTTCGCCGAATGGTACGGTCCGTGCGCGCCGAAGGTGAAGGCGGGAGGGTCGCGCTCCCGCGCGACCGCGGTGGACGCGCAGGAGAGCGTCCCTCCCGGGGATGAGGCGTACGCGGCCACCACGGACTCAAACGGTGTGAAGATCGCGGCGAACACGCTCGCCGGCGTACGCTGGGCGGCGTACACGTTGCGCCAGCTCGCCATCGCGAAGCGCGGCACTTTCAAGACCGAAGGGTACATCGTGCCGAAGCTCTCCATCAAGGATCGTCCGCACCTCGCGTTTCGCGCGGTGCACCTGTGCTGGTTCCCGGAGGTGCGTCCGCAGCAGATGGAGCGCGCGATCCGTCTGGCGGCGCTCCTGAAGTTCAACTATGCGATCATCGAGCCGTGGGGCATGTACGAGAGCAAGAAGCACCCGTGGTGGCACTGGCCCAACCCGACGATGACGCAGGCGGAGGTGAAGCGCCTTGTCGCGATCGGCAAGGACCTCGGCATCACGCTCATCCCGCAGATCAACTGCTATGGGCACGCTACGTCCGCGCGCGGTTGCACGATTAAGCACGCGATGCTCGACATTACGCCCGAGTACGAGCCGCTGTTCGAGCCGGGCGGCTGGAACTGGTGCCTCTCCAACCCCGAGACGCAGCGCGTGCTGCGCGAGCTGATCGCCGAGATGCACGAGAACTTCGGCGACCCGCCGTTCTTCCACCTCGGCTGCGACGAGGCCGCCCCGCAGACGTGCCCGGAGTGCGTGAAGACGCCGAACGCCGAGCTAGTGTGCCGCCATATCACGGGGCTCGCCGAGTTCGTGAAGTCGCGTGGGGCGCGTCCGATGATCTGGCACGACATGCTCCTCGAGCGCGGCGATCCGCGCTGGAAGGGCTTTGTGCACTGCGGCAACAAGGAAACCGCGACGCTGGCGGACACGCTTCCGAAGGACGTGATCATCTGCGATTGGCAGTATTCCTACGGCGACATGAAAGAGAAGCGCAAGGACTGGCCCACGATGAAGTACTTCACCGAGAAGGGATTCCCCGTGGCCGGATGCCCGTGGCGCAACTTCAACGCCATGAAGCCGATGGCCGACTTCATCGCCGAGATAGGCGGTTTCGGCTTCATCGAGACGACGTGGCACCACCTGCGCGGCAAGGAGTGGGAGCAGATGTACATCAGCGCGGCTAACGCCGCATGGGGCTCGGACGTCTCGCACGGCATCTCGTTCCAGCGTTCGCTGCGCATGGTCGGCACCGACATGAAGGTCACCGACTATCTCGACACCGGCTATCTCAACTACCAGGTGCCACCCGGGTGGTGGGTGGATAACAATTAGTGGTTAGTGGTTAGTGGCTAGTGGTTAGTTTCTGGTTTCTAGTTTCTGGTTTCAATGAAAGGAAGGAAAAAATGAAAGAAGGTTGCCGGTTTTCGTTTGTCATTTGTCTTATGTTGTTTTTGGTTGTGCCGGTGTTTGCAGGCAACGCGGCGAATCCGAACGCTGTGGAGCTTGCGCCGCTGCCGTTGCCGGTGGAGTTCAAGAGCGACATGGACGCCCCGGTGGCGTTCGACTCCACGGCGACCGTCGTGGTGGAGTGTCCCGATGAGGCCGCGGTGGAATGGCTGTCGCGCCATTTCGCGGAATGGTTCGGGAAACAAGCGCCGAAGGTCGTCGCCGGCAAGTCCGGTCTCTCTCTCCCCGAAGCTTCAAGCTCCAAGCTCCAAGCTTCAAGCTTAGAGGCGTATGCGATCAGCGCTGATTCGGCCGGCATCAAGATTGCGGCGCGTTCGCTCGCGGGCGTCAGGTGGGCGGCGTACTCGCTGCGTCAGCTCGCCATCGCGAAGCGGGGCACGTTCAAGACGGAGGGGAGGATTCTGCCCACGCTGAAGATCTCTGACCGTCCGCACCTAGCGTTCCGCGCCGTGCATCTGTGCTGGTTCCCGGAGGTGCGTCCGCAGCAGATGGAGCGCGCGATCCGCCTGGCGGCGCTCTTGAAGTTCAACTATGCGATCATCGAGCCGTGGGGCATGTACGCGAGCGAGAAGCATCCGTGGTGGCATTGGCCGAACGCGACCATGACGAAGGAGACGGTGCGCCGCCTCGTGGCGATCGGGAAGGATCTCGGCATAACGCTCATTCCGCAGATCAACGCGTTTGGGCACGCGACGTCTTCGCGCAGCATAACGGCGAAGCACGCGATGCTCGACCTGCAGCCGGAGTACGAGCCGCTCTTCGAGCCGGGAGGCTGGAACTGGTGCCTCTCCAACCCCGAGACACAGCGCGTGCTCAGGGAGCTGATGGCGGAGATGCACGACGACTTCGGGCGTCCGCCGTTCTTCCACCTGGGTTGCGACGAGGCGCAGCCGCCGACGTGCCCCGAGTGCCGCAAGGAGCCGTACGGCGAGCTTGTGTGCAGGCACATCACCGGACTCGCGGAGTTCGTGAAGTCCCGCGGCGCCCGCGCGATGATGTGGCACGACATGCTGCTCGACCGCTCCGATCCGCGCTGGAAGGGATACGTAAAGTGCGGTTCGAAGATCACCGCGACGCTTGCCGACACGCTTCCCAAGGACGTCATAATCTGCGACTGGCAGTACTCCTACGGCGACATGAAGGAGAAGAGAAAAGACTGGCCGACCATGGCCTACTTCAAGGAGAAGGGCTTCTCTGTGGCGGGTTGCCCGTGGATGAACTTCAACGCGATGAAGCCGATGGCGGACTTCATAGCCGAGATAGGCGGCTTCGGCTTGATCGAGACGACGTGGCACCACCTGCGCGGCGGCGACTGGGTGAAGATGTACCGCTACGGCGCTTCCGCCGCATGGGGCACGTCCGTGCGCGGCGGCGGTGGTTTCTACGGCGCCACGCCGCAGTATGACACGGAGTTCTCCACCGCCCTGCGCCTTGTCGGCCACGACATGAAGGTGACTGACTATCTTGATACCGGCCATGTAAACCACCAGGTGACGCCGGAGTGGTGGATCGATAATTAGTGAATAGGGGATAGTGAATAGTGAATAGGTTGGGAAGGGAATGTCGGTTGTCGAATGCCGAACGCACCGCACCACCAGAAACCAGAAACAGTAAACCAGAAACAATAAACAATAAACCATGAACCTGAAGAAAATGAACAAGGGACTCGACTTCCTTCGCGACAAGTACGGCGCGCGGAAGGGCGAGATCACGATGAAAGACGGCCACTGCTACGTGGGCGCGACGCCGCTCCTGCCCGGACGCATGGAGCGCAAGATAGTGGAGCTCAAGAAGATGACGGAGAACGGCACGCTCGAGGGCGTCTCGACTCTGCGCTTCGCGAGTTTCGCGCCGAAAGGTGTGGATGCCGAGGCCATGCTCGCGAAGGAGCTGGACCTCGCGGCCTATCTGGGGGCGTCCGACGTGGTGCGCGTGATGGCCGTAGCGAACGGCGCGGCGATCAACGTGCTGGCCAAGCTCGCGAACGACGTGAACGTGTCGGTGGAGGTCGGCGCTGGGTTGCCGAAGGGGGTAGCCGCGTACGACCGCCACGAGATCATCGCGAAGCGCGGCGTGGCGTGCGACCAGACGGTCGACACACACACGCCGCATGCGTCGATCCGCGTGTCGGGCGCGAAGGGAATGGAGGAGTTCACGGACGTTGACACCGAGCTCTTCGGCCTCACCTACGAGGAGGTGTGGAACGTTCGCGCGGCGTTTGCGCTCTTGCAGGGACGCGCCTCCGCGAAGGTGTGGAAGGCCGCGTGGGCGAAAGCGACGAAGGCCGCCGCGCTTGCGTTCGCGGCCGACAAGGCGAAGGCCGCGAAGAACATTGCCGTCAAGAAGGGTCTCGACACTAACCGTGCTATCGCAGTTTCTGAAGTAAGGTAGCTTAGAGCTTAGAGCTTGGAGCTTAGAGCTTAGAGCTTGGAGCTTAGAGCTTAGAGCTTAGAGCTTGGAGGTAGGAGTGCGAATAGAGTTCAAGGCTCTAAGCTAGAAAGGAGATGAAATGGTCAAGAGTTATCGAGATTTGATCGTTTGGCAAAAGGCAATGGATTTTGCCGAACACGTCTATCGCATTCAGCGGGAATTCCCGAAAGAAGAGCGTTACGGACTTTGCGATCAATTACGGCGTGCTGTTGTTTCCATTCCATCTAATATCGCCGAGGGACGGGGACGGGATACGACGAAAGATTTCTCGCATTTCCTGATACTGGCTCGTGGCTCATTGAATGAAGTTGCAACCCAATTGGAGTTGGCGGTGCGGCTTGGCTATCTTGATTCCGGGAGTGGTCTCTACAAGGAGTCGCAGGAAATCAGAAAAATGCTAAATGCCATGATACAACGTCTTAAACAGTCACAAAAAATCTAAAGAAAGGAGATGCTTATTGCATAGGCTCTAAGCTCTAAGCTTCAAGCTCTAAGCTCTAAGCTCAAACCCATGAAACCAGTGAAAATCGCAATGATGGGAATGACGCACGGTCATACCCGCAAGTACTACCAGACGCTCATCGACAACCAGAAGCTCGACTGGGTGGCCTCGTGCGCGCAGGACGAGGAGGCGAAGACGGTCTACGAGCTGTACAAGACGGGGGTCCCGTGCTACCTCGACCCCGAGGAGATGTACAGGAAGCACCCCGACATCGAGGCCGTTGTGATAGCGTCCGCGAACGACCGCCACTTCGAGCAGATGAAGTGGTGCGCCGAGAAGGGCATCCACATCCTCTCCATGAAAATCCCGTCGTTTGACATGAAGGAGTACGACGAGATGATCGCTATGTGCGACAAGGCGGGGATAGTCTGCCAGATCGAGCTCGAGATGCACTACAACTCCGTCGTGCGGCGGCTGAGGAAGCTCGTGAAGGAAGGCGCCGTGGGCAAGATCAAGTCGCTGCAGGCGACGAACATCACGCTCTCGCCGGTGTGGGCGTTCCCGTGGCAGGGCGACCCGAAGGCGAGCTTTGGGAGCGTGGTGCCGCTCAAGAAGGGCGATCCTCGCTTCAGGGGCGGCGCCTTGTGCGACCACCCGCATATCTTCGACCTCATCCGCCACCTGACAGGCTCGGATTTCGACTACATCTACGCCGAGGTGGCGCCGAACCTGCGCGACGGGCTGAAGGTTGAGGACATGCTCATGGCCGTGGGCAAGATGAAGGACGGCACGGCGTTCCTCTTCGACCCCAGCTGGTCGCGCTTGGAGGAGAAGCTGAAGGTGCCGGGTCCGGGCTGGGAGCGTTTCCCGAAGCGCATGGAGGTGAATGTGACGATCACGGGCGAAAAGGGCATGATCAGCTGCGACTGCTTCGGCCCGAACGTGTACCACAACGGCGCGCCGAACGACCGCTACACCGTGCAGTACACCTACTTTGACGAGTGGGTGGGCTTGATCGACGAGTTCGTCGACTGCATCCGCAACCACAAGACGCCGCTCATCAACCTGAAGTGGCACAAGCAGACGATCCAGGCGATGCTCGGCTGCTACGAGTCGATCCAGAGCGGAAAGATCGCCAAGATCGGCTAGGCTTGGCCGCGACATCCGGAGAGATTCCGATTGGTTCTCTGCATTTTTGCGCCTCTGCGTTGAAAACAAGAGGCGGAGATGTGCATTGCTTCAGAATTATGGCAGACAGATGTAAGAAATCCTTTCAGCAAAGTCAGTACCTGGTAGATTGAGGGCAATCATGAAACCGGCAGACAACTTAAACTTCAAGTTGCAATCCGCCGCGCGAAATGAGATAATGTATAAACACAAAGACATAATAAGCGAATGGCAAGGCTGATACCAGTACTCGGCATAGAGGCCGACAGCCTCCGCGCAGTGCGTTTGACGGAAAACGGCAAGGATTTCGTCTGCGACATGGCGGAGGAGTGGTCTTTTGCGCCCGTTGAGGAGCCGGGGCAGGACGGACAGTCCGGTCCGGAGGCGCCAGAAGACGCCGACGGAGGGGGCGCGGCCGATATGCAGGAGGGCGAAGATCCGCTCGTGGACGCGTTCCGCGCGGCGGTGAAGCGTTTCGGCACTCGCGAATTCGCCCTGGCGCTTCCGCTCTCCCGCTTCCTTGTGAAGGGGGTACGTGTGCCCGAGGCCGAGCGTGACACGCTCGGCGATGCGGCCCAGGTGGCTCTTGATGGAATGTCGCCATTCCCCGACGATCCGCTCACCGCCGGCTACGAAGTAGTGGCGGAGACTGACACAGAGGTCGTCGCCGTGGCCGCCGGGTTGCCCGAGGCGTCTTCGCCCGACGTGGTGGCGGCGCTCGAGGCCGCGAAGATTCGCGTGACGCGTGTCGATGTGCTGGCTCTGGGATGGCTCCGCGCTCTCTGGCCGCGCATATCCGCGCCGGAGGCCGGGGGCGCGCTTCCGCCGGCGCGCCGTCTGGTGCTGTTGTCCACGGCCGATGGCTGGGACATGATCGTCCTGGACGACGGCGCGCCGTCGATAATGCGGGGCCTTGGCGAGATGTCCAGCGCCGCAGAGCTAGGCCGCGAGGTGATGCTGAGCCTTCTTCAGGGCGACGCCGGAGGCGAAATAGGGGACGTGGTGGTGTTTTCGCCGGGCGAAGTGCCGCAGGACGTGATAGACCGTCTGGGCGCCTTCGGGCCGGTGCGCGTGGAGACGATCGAGGACCCCTTCGCCGGGGTCGAGGGCTGCGCGCGGCGTGCCGCCGAGGGCTCCGCTCTCGACGCCACGCCGGCCGTCTGGGCCCAGCTCCGCAACGAGGCCAGATACAAGAAGCGTCTGGGTGTTGCCGTCGTGGCGGCGGCGGCGGTGTGGTTCGCCATAATGGGCGTTCTTTTCGGCGTGCCGTTCGTGTACGACAAGATGCGCGAATCGGAGAACGCAAAGATAAGACGCCACGCCAAGGCGTACAAGGACGTAAAGGACATGCGCGACAAGGTGAAGCTGGTGCGCCGCTACTCCGACCATGCGCGCGGCGCCCTTGAGATGTTCAAGGCCGTCTCCGACCGCATGCCGGACGGGATAACGCTCACTGCGTTCCAGTACAAGCGCGGAGTCAACGTGCACGTCACGGGCGAGGCCGACCAGCCTACAGACGTCTACTCGTTCAAGGAGCGTCTCGACCAGATCGTGGTCGACGACGAGCCTGTGTTCGCGGACGTGCGCATGCCGGGCGTCTCCGGGCGCGGCGGGAAGAACAAGTTCGACATCGATGCGTCGTTCGAATCGGAGGACTCCAAATGAGCGCCGAGAAGAAGTCAATGTCCCTCAAGGAGCGCACGATCGCCGCCGTCCTGGGCGTCCTGGCGCTCTACGCCGCCGCCGTCGGACTCTGGTTCATGAGCCAGGAGAACGCATGGCGCCTCTCGAAGAAGAAGTACGTCCAGGCCCGCGAGCAGCGCATGAAGGAAGACCGCCTAATCCGCGAGAAAGGCAAGTGGAACAACGCCTACGAGGACGAGCGCGCCAAGATGCCGACCTTCGAGGAGGACGAGAAGGGCGTGGACACGAAGTTCCTCTCCCGCATGGAGGCCATCGGCCAGGAGAACGCCATCACGATCTCCCGCCGCCAGCCCGGCCAGGAGCAGGAGGTGGGGGACGTCTACGAACTGCCCATTACCGTCAACGACTGGGAGGGTTCGCTCGAGAACCTCGTGAAGTTCATATACGCCCTGGAGCGCGACGAGGAGTCGATGTTCGACCTCAGCGCGCTCACCATCAAGCCCTCCGCCGCCCACAGGGGCTACCTGAAGGGCTCTTTCACCCTCACGTGCGCATACATGCGCAACAAGGGCTTCGACGCAAAGCCCGCAAAGACCACTGGAAAGAAGTGACCACATGAGAAATAGGATCTTCGCCATATTCATGATCTTCGCCGCCGCAGCCTTCGCGCAGGGGAATACTCCGCTGCGTCGTCCAGGCGGTCTGCTGAACCGGCAGCGCGGCGGAGCCGCCGCGGCGCAGCAGGCTGAGACCACGAACGCCGCCGCCGAGGACGCGGTCAAGAACGCGCCGAAGGGCACGAACGGCGTGCCGGCCCTAGTGTTCGACAAGGCGCCTCTGGAACTCGTCCTCAAGGCGTACGCCGACCTTGTGCAGAGGACTATCATTCCTGCGCCGGATCTTCCCAAGGCGGAGATCACGCTCAAGTCGCTGGAGGGTCAGACTCTGGAGAAGGACGAGTACCTCGAGGCGATAGAGGTCGTCCTCGGCATGAACGGCGTGGTGCTCGAGCCGCGCGGCGATAAGTTCATGCGCGCCCTCGCCAAGAAGACCGTCCGCACCCAGGGCATACCCATCCTCCTCAAGAACAATGGCAATCTGCCGGAGCAGGGGCGCGTGGTGAGCCAGATGATCACGTTCCAGAACATCCTGGCGACCGAGGCGCAGAAGGCGCTAGAGGGATTCAAGGACCCCAACGGCCTCTTCCAGGTGTTCGAGCGCACGAACGCGATACTCGTCACCGACTCGCAGGAGAACATCAACCGCATGCTGGAGATAGTGCGCGAGATAGACGTAGCCTCGCCGGTGCAGGAGGATGTGTTCACCGTCCAGATCAAGTACGCCCTCGCCGCCGACATCAAGAAGGCGCTCGAGACGATAGTCACCGAGTCCCAGAAGGAGCAGCCAAAGGAGACCGTCACCACGAAGACGAGCGGCACGCCCGGCTTCACGCGCGGCCAGCCGTCGCAGCCTGGGAGCCGCCTCTTGAATCTCAACAACCGCCCTGGCGTGCAGCCTCCGCCGGAGGTCAAGCCGAACGAAACGCTCATGGCCGCGGTGTCCGACGCGGACCGCGGCATGATCCGCGGCAAGGTTCTGATTCTCGACGACGAACGCTCCAACAAGCTCATCATAATCACCTCAAAGGCCAACATGAAGTTCTTCGACAAGGTGATAGAGACGCTGGACGTGGAGACGACCCCGGACGTGCAGATCAAGGTGTTCCGCCTCAAGTACGCGGAGTGCGAGGACGTCGCCTCGATGCTGAACGACCTCATAGGCAACGCGTCTTCGGCGTCGTCGCAGACCAAGAACAACCAGAACACGGCGGCAGCCAACACTGCAGGCGGCAGCCGCAACCTCACTGCGGGCGGGGGGGCCGCGCAGCGCCCGCGAACGAAGACCTCCTCCGGCGCGCTCAACACGTCTAAGGTGGGCGAGCTCAACAAGGACAACTGCAAGGTCCTTGCGGACAAGCGAATCAACGGCGTCGTCGTCTATGCGCGTACGCAGGACATGAGCACTTTGAAGAAGATAATAGACGATATGGATGTGAAATTGTCGCAAGTGCTCATTGAGACGGTGATAATTGAGATATCTCTTAACGATGAACTTGCTACCGGCATTGATTGGGTTCAGAGGGGGCGTAGTCGATTCATGAATCAAGAAGTCGTTAACATGAAAGACCGTCTTGGACGAACGCTTTATTATCCATACAAGATAACTGGTACAGATTCAAGTGGATCTCCAATATATAGTACCTCAATCGTTGATTATGATGGAACGCCGGTTTTGGAGAAGACAGAAGGCGCCAGTGCCGTCGCGGCGAAAGTCTGGAGTGTTACCAAATCAATTGTTCGCGATGAAGGATTTATTAACAACAATAATTATGCGTTAGGTGGTGGCGGTAAAGCTTATGCCAGCGATTTGGAAAATCTGGTGTTAGATGCTGGGTCTGTATCGCCGATCGGCGCCGGGATCAATTATTTTCTTAAGAGCGACAGGCTGAATCTCGCCGCGGTGATCAAGGCGTCGAAAACGGACAGCAGGGCTAAATATATAGCTTCTCCGATAATCATGACGGTGGACAATAAAGAGGCGACTATAGATGCCACGGAGAACCGCCAGTTTGTCACAGGATGGACGGCCCAGTCTGGCTCGTATGGAAACAGTGGACAGCCGACTCCGAACTACAGTTCCAAGGACATAGGAATCAAGATAAAGGTGACGCCTAAGATCAATCCAAACGGCACGGTCATGTTGACGGTTGAGGAAGAGTATTCTCGATATGTCCCCGACGGACAGTCCATGTTGATTCCTGGGCAGTCGGCGACGACAAATGGCGCTAGCAGCTATGTGAAAGGAACGGTAGACCTTGCCGTCGAGCGTAAAATGGCGGCGGATATCCGTCTTGACAACGGCCAGACAGTTGTGTTCGGGGGACTAACCGAAACGTCTACGTCTGAAAGCGAGGTGGGCATCCCCATATTGAAGGATATTCCCTGGATAGGCAAGTGGTTGTTTAGCGATGTCAATCAAACCGAGACGCGTAAGGAGCTTCTTGTTTTTATGACGCCATATGTGCTTGACGATGCGGATGCCGCCCAGGCCGAGGCGTTTCGCCGCAAGAAGACGCTCAGCGATCCTCGTCCTTGGGAAGATCATGGCTGGAGCGCGAGCGAACTCGCAGATCCCGTCTCCAAGGCGGAGCAGCTGCGCAGGTTCAAGGACGAGTGGAAGCGCCAGGACGAGGAGCGCAAGACGAAGCTCGCAATCGAGAAGTCGAAGATCGACCGTGCAAAGGCCCTTGAGAAGATGGACGAGAAGGAGCGCAAGTTCTGGCTTGAGCTTCACAAGGACGAGCTTGAGAAGGAGGAGAAGGAGGCGTTTGAGAAGCAGATGGAGGAGCAGAAGGACCTTCAGGATCTCGCCGCGTCGCTTCGCGCCAAGAAGCTCGAGAAGGCCGAGGAGAAGCTCAAGGCCGAGGCCAGGGCCACCAAGGGCGAGACGGAGCACGAAAGGCTGAAGAAAGAGAAGGAAGCTAAAAGTGAAGAGGGGAAAGTGAATAGCGAATCCTCCTCCGCCAAGGCTTCCTCCTCCGCCAAGGCTACGGAGGACAAGCCGGAGGGCAAGACGGGTGCGTCGAACCTCTAGGACGACAAAGCAGACGCAACTTTCCACTTTCCGCAGAGCGGCCGTTTTGGTAAAATAGCCGCATGAAAACACATCTTGCATTAGTAGTCGCACTTGGCGCCGCCGCTGCGTTGGCGCAGACGATATCCGTCAAATCGCCCGACGGAATGAACGAAATAGTCCTGCACACGGAGGGCGGCCTCTTGTACAGTGTGCGCCGGGGCGGCAAGACGCTCATCGCCCCCACGCCGCTTTCGCTGACGATCGAGGGCAAGGGCGTCCTGGGGGCCGCAGGCGCCAAGGTGGAGAAGCATGAGACCACGCCGATCCGCGGAACGATCGCGACGCCGCTTTACAAGAAGGCGTCCGTGTGCGAGGACGCGACCGAGACAGTGGTTTCGTTCCAGGGCGGATGGAAAGTGGTTTTGCGCGCGCGTAACGACGGCGTGGCGTACCGTTTCGAGACGACTTTCCCTGGACGAGTGAAGGTGCTGTCTGAGAAGGCGGGCGTCTCTTTCCCGTCCACGAACGTGACGGCGTACGTCAACTTCGAGCACGGCGCCTACAAGGGCGACAAGCTCCAGAACAGCTGGGAGACGGTGACGAAGAAGCTTCCGGTGGGCTCCATTCCGTCCGAGAAGGAGCACCTCTGCTATCTGCCGCTTCTGGCGCAGTACGAGGACGGAACGTGCCTGGTTGTGGAGGAGAGCGACCTGCTGGACTATCCCGGCTGGAACCTCGCCAGGAAGGACGGCGACAAGCTGCGCCTCTCGGCGTGCATGGCGAAGTACCCCGATCCGCAGTCCGTCACGAACAACCAGCGCCAGCGCAGAATCGGGAAGCGCTTCGACTATCTGGCGGAGACTGCGGGGACGCGCTCCTACCCGTGGCGGGTCTTCGCCATCGCTCCGTGCGCCGCGAAGCTCGTGGAGGGCGACATCGTGTACGCCCTCGCCTCGCCGTGCAGGCTGCAGGACATCTCGTGGATCAAGCCCGGCAAGGTGGCGTGGGACTGGTGGAACGACTGGAACGTCTCGGGCGTGGACTTCCGCGCCGGCTGCAACACGGCCACGTACAAGCACTACATCGACTTCGCGTCGGAGAACGGAGTCGATTATGTGATAATGGACGAAGGCTGGTCCAAGGCCCTCAAGGTGATGGAGATCAACCCGGAGATCGACATGAAGGGGATCGTTGCGCACGGCGAAAAGCGCGGAGTGGGCATCATCCTGTGGTGCAGCTGGCCGCAGCTCGTTGGCCGCCAGCACGAGGTGTTCAGGCGCTACGCGGGGCTGGGGGTGAAGGGGTTCAAGATCGACTTCATGGACCGCGACGACCAGTTCGTGGAGCGGTATCTTGAGGAGACGGCGCAGATCGCCGCGCAGTACAGGCTGCTCGTGGACTACCACGGAATGCACAAGCCCACCGGACTGCACCGCGCCTACCCCAACATCCTGAACTACGAGGGCGTGTACGGCCTTGAGCAGATGAAGTGGACGGATTTCGACGACATGCCCGGCAGCGACGTCAAGACGGTCTTCGTGCGCATGAGCGCGGGCCCGCTGGACTACACCCCCGGCGCGATGATCAACCAGACGCGCAAGGGCTTCAAGGCGAACTGGGCTCTGCCGACGTCGCAGGGCACGCGCTGCCATCAGATGGCGCTGTTCGCCCTCTTCGAGGCGCCGCTGCAGATGCTCTGCGACTCCCCCACGCAGTACCGCCGCAACCAGCAGTGCTTTGACTTCATGCGCGCAGTTCCGACGGTGTGGGACGAGACTGTGGGCCTGGCGGGCGACCTGGACAAGTTCGCCGCTGTGGCGCGGCGCAAGGGGGATGTGTGGTACGTCTCGGCCATCTGCGGGTGGAAGCCGCAGACGCTCAAGCTCCCCACCGCCTTCCTAGGCGAGGGGAAGTGGAAGGCGGAGATATTCGAGGACGGCATCAACGCCGACCGCGACGCCACGGACTACGTGCGGCGCGAGGCCGTGATCAAGGGCGGCGACGTGCTGGAGGCCAAGATGTCGGCCGGCGGTGGTTTCACCGCGCGCCTTGAGAAGAAGACGGGCTGGTTCTGATGGGCGAAGAGGCCGCGAGAGGGACAGGGGACGTCTGGAGCGCGGCGCGCGAAGTGCTGGGCGGCGGCACGCTAAGCGTCATTTTGCCCGTGCACAACCTCGGCGGCGAGATCGCGCGCAATCTGGGCGCGGTGGACGACTGTCTTTCGGAGGGCGGATTCTCCTACGAGCTTGTGCCGGTGGACGACGGCAGCTTAGACGCCTCCGCCGACGAGATACGTCGCTATGCCGCCGGGCGCAACGGTGCCGTCGCCCCCGTTCTGATCGCGCAGAACGCCGGCAAGGGCAATGCGCTCAAGGCCGGCTTCCGCGCCTCGCGCGGAGAGTTCGTGCTGTTGCTGGACGGCGACCTCGACATCGCCCCGCGCATGCTGCCGCGCTTTTTCGAGGAGATGCGGCGCACCGGCGCCGACATCGTTGTGGGATCCAAGCGCCATCCCGACTCCATTGTGCAGTATCCTTGGCACCGCCGCCTCGCAAGCGCGGTCTATTTCGGACTGGTGAAGCTTTTCATAGGCCTGCCGATCACCGACACTCAGACCGGCATGAAGCTCTTCCGGCGCCGCCCTCTCGGCGAGGCCCTTGACCGGATGCTCGTGAAGACATATGCCTTCGACCTGGAGCTGCTGGCCATCGCCTACGGACGCGGCGCGAAGATAGCCGAGGCCCCGGTGGAGATCCGCTTCGGGCAGAAGTTCGGCGCCCTGAAGGCCCGCACAGTCCGCGACATGGGCGCCGACACGCTCGCGGTGTTCTACCGTCTGCGTCTGCTGAGATACTACGCGAAGGTTGAGGTTCCGCCGCCCCAGGACAGGCCGCCGCGCGTATCTGTGGTGATAGCATGCCCGTCGCGCAGCTGGATGCTTGACGAGTGTCTCGCCGCGATGGGCCGCCAGACGCATCGCGACTTCGAGGTTATCGTGCTGCCGGACGAACCGTGCGACATCCCCGTTCCGGAGGGTCTGACTCCTGAGCAGCTCGTCGTACTGCCCACCGGCAAGGTGCGTCCCGCCGAAAAGCGCAATTTGGGCATTGAAAAGGCCACCGGCCCCGTGGTGGCGTTCATAGACGACGACGCCTACCCCGACCCGCGCTGGCTTGAGAACGCCGTCAAGTACTTCTCCGAGCCGTCGATCGGCGGCGTCGGGGGGCCGGGTGTCACTCCGCCGGGAGATTCCTTCCTCGCGAAATGCGGCGGTCGCGTCTACGAGAACGTGTTCGTCTCCGGCAGCTACCGCTATCGCTATCTGGGCGGGAGGGTGCGTCTGGACGTGGACGACTATCCAAGTTGCAATCTCTTTGTGCGGACCGATCTTCTGCGCAAGATAGGCGGTTACAGAGTGGATTTCTGGCCGGGGGAGGACACGCTTCTCTGCGAGGCTATAGCGCTCGGCGAGCACAAGCGGATAGTTTACGATCCCTGGGTGCTCGTCTACCACCACCGCCGTCGTCTCTTCGCGCCGCATCTGAGGCAGCTAGGCCGCTATGGTTTCCACAGAGGCTATTTCGTCAAGCGCTTCCCTGCCACGAGCAGGAGGGTGGGCTACTTCGTCCCGACTGCGTTCGTCCTGTATCTTCTTGGGCTCGCGGGGTTCTTCGCGTACCGCCATTTCGTGGGCGGCGGGCAGTTGGGGCCGATTGCGGCGCTTGCGGCGTCGCCGCTCGTCTTCTACGTCCTTCTCACCTGCCTCTCGTCGTTCTCGTTCAATCCTGTGAAGTGGCTGTTGACGTGGCTTGGCGTGTTTCTGTCGCACGTGTGGTACGGAGTGCAGTTCGCCCGCGGGATCTGCGCGCGCCGCGCGCCGTGCGAGTTCATCGGCAAGGACCACGCGGGAGGAGGTTGAGATTCGCCGATCGTCTTAGGCGGAAAATGGCGGAGAGGGAGGGATTCGAACCCCCGGACCCTTGCGGGTCAACGGTTTTCAAGACCGCCGCGATCGACCACTCCGCCACCTCTCCTTTCGAATGGACGCAGATTATACCATAGCCCGCGGCGGAATGCAATCCACTACCATCCACCAACCACCAATTTACAGGCAAGACGCAACATGAACGACGTGAACACGCGCGATTCGATAGTGATCGTGGAGGACGACCCCACGATCCGCTGCATACTCGAAATGGCCCTCAAGGGCGCCGGATACGTGCATGTGCAGAGCGCTGCGCGCGGCGACGACGGCCTCGCGCTCGTGCGGCGCACGCGCCCGTCGCTCCTGATCCTCGATCTTATGCTGCCGGGTCTCGACGGTCTGGAAGTGTGCCGCGCGGTGCGTGCTTCCCAGGAGCTGGCGGACACGCGCATACTCATGCTCACCGCCCGCTCCGAGAACGCGGACGTCGTGCGTGGTCTGGAACTGGGCGCCGACGACTACGTTACCAAGCCCTTCGACCGCGCCGTGCTGCTCGCCCGCATACGCGCCGTCCTGCGCCGCGGCGACGCCGTGGCGGAAGGCCGCCCCTTCGACGGCCTCCTGCTCGACGAGCAGGCGTTCTCTGCGAAGCTGAACGGCCGCGACATCTCGCTCACTCCGGCCGAATTCCGGATGCTCGCCCTGCTCGTCTCCCGTCCGGGGCGCGTCTATCCCCGCGCGCGCATCCTCGACGCCATGCAGACCGATGCCGCGAAGGACGCCGTCACGGAGCGCACGGTCGACGTCCTGATGGTCGGTCTGCGAAAGAAGCTCGGCCCCTGGGCCGCCCACATAGAGACGATACGCGGCGTGGGATACAGAGTTAAGGGTTGAGAGTTAAGAGTTGAGAGTTTAACCTAAAATCCTCTGTTAAAATCTCACGCAGAGTCGCAGAGAGGCAGAGAACGCAGAGATTATTTCAGAAGATTTAAAAGAGTGGAAGTTATGAAGAGAAGTAATCCAAGTATTCGTTTCACCCAATTGGTGAAAAGGGAAAAGGCCGAATCAAGAGAGATGTTCTCTTTAAACTCTGCGCTCTCTGCGCCTCTGCGTGAGATATAAGGGCAGGTGGGCTGGATCAAGTGAGGAATTTAGGTTTAAAATTAAGAGTGAAAGGTGTTCAACTACCCAACCACCCAACCACCTAACTATCTCTCAGATGAACTTGTCGCGATCAGGAATAGTCCCGTGCGTGACGGCCGCAGCCGCCCTCGCCGCCTTCGCCGTGGTGCTGGTGCGCGCCATCGCCGCATTCCACACGTCGGTCGACGAATGGGCCGCCCGCGACCTGGCCGGGCAGACCGAGCTCGCCGCCAGGATGATAGGCGAGCACTACGGCACAGGCGACATCGGCCGCATCCGCGCATTCGGCGAAGAGCACCGCGCCGAGGGGATGCGCCTGACTCTCTTCGGGCGGACGGGCAAGCCCATCTACGACTCCCACGTCGCCGTGCTGGGCGACCATGCGGACCGCCCCGAGATAGACGCCGCGCGGCGTTCCGGCAGGGGCACGGCGCTGAGGAGGTCCGTCTCCACCGGCGAGAACACGCTGTACTGCGCGCACAACGCCGGTGGCTTCATCGTGCGCCTGGCGATTCCGTACGACGGCCTCATCGAACCCGTGCGCCGTGCCCACACGGGCCTGCTCGTAGCCGGCTTCGCGGGCGCCTGCGGCCTGCTTCTCATCTTCCTGTTCACGGACCGCCTTGCCGCGCGCGCGCGTACCCTCGCCCGCGAACGCGACGAGAATGCGCGCCGTCTCGCCGAGATGGAGCGACGCGAGGCGTTCCGCCGCGACTTCGTGGCGAACGTCACGCACGAGATAAAGACGCCTGTGACCGGCATCCTCGCGGCGGCGGACATGCTTTCCGACGCGTCCCTCCCCGCCGCCGACCGCCAGACGCTCCTTGATCTGCTAAAGCGCGAGTCGCACCGCCTCGACGCCCTCGCCCACGACGTCCTGGACCTCGCCCGACTCGAGCATGAGCGTGCCGAGGACCGCCGGTCGTTCTCGGCCGCCGACCTCGCCGATGTCCTCGACGCCGTCCGCGCCCGTCTCCAGCCGCGTGCCGATGCCACGGGTGTGCGGCTCGTGGTGGACGCACCCTCTCCGCTGCCGTTCGTCTGCGACGCCGGGCTTCTCGAGCAGGCCCTTTCAAACCTCGTGGACAACGCGCTCAAGTACAGCGGATCGCTCGACATCGTCCTTTCCGCCCGAGTCGACGCCTCCCGCGCCGTCCTTGCCGTGGAGGACCACGGTGCCGGCATTCCCGAAGAGCATCGCGCTCGCATATTCGAACGCTTCTACCGCGTCGACAAGGACCGTAGCCGCACGTGCGGCGGCACCGGCCTGGGCCTTGCGATAGTGAAGCACATCGCCCGCCTCCACGGCGGCGAAGCCACGCTTTCCACGCCCCCCGGAGGCGGCTGCCGGTTCGAACTCTCGCTCGCCGCCGAGTCTCCGCGGAGAGAGGCGACATGAAGGATGAAGATCGCATGTGTTTCAGGGGTTTGCGCGACTTGGCGGTGAAGGCAGTGGTCGCGCTGAGAGGTCCGTTCCGCGCCGCCTGGCCGTTCATGGCCGTGTTCGCGGCCGTGGCGCTCCTCGACTTCCTGCTTCAGAGGCAGGCGCGCTCCCAGCTGGAGGAATATCTATTCGAACCGTTGTCCTATGCGCTGGAGGCTGCGGGCGTCTCGTTGAAATGGGGGTTGCTCCTCGCCGCCCCGGCTCTTCTGCTGGGAAGGCGGGCGAAGGCGCTTTATCTGGCCCTCTGGCCGTATCTTGTGGTGGTGGAGACTGTGGAGGCGGTGGCGCGGCATTCATACAGCATGTCGCTCGACGGCGACTGGCTGATGATTCTCCGCTCGAGCTCCTGGACGGAGATGCGGGAGTTTCTGTGGCAGTTCGGAGGCGTCGGCATCGCAGTAGTCGCCGTCTCGTCGCTTGCCGTGCTCGCCGCGGGGTGGATGTTTTTCGCCCGAATGCGGTATCCGGCGTCGTGCAAGACGTCGGTCTTGGCCGGAGTGCTGTGCTGCATGCCGTTCGCGGTGTCCAACCTTCTGCTGACGAACCCCCTATGTGCGGGAAACGAAGTGATGTTCACTTTCCTTCCCATAGACACCGTCCACAACCACGCGCTCTATTCGGACATCGCGCGCACGGCCAGCGAACCGCGCCTGCCTGTCTGCACATATGCCGATCCCAAGGCCGTCGCCGAGACGCTGGGCGTGGTGGTGGCCGGCGAGTCTGCCACGCGTTCGCACTGGCACCTCTACGGCTACGAACGCCCCACCACCCCGATGATGGACGCGATCAGGGACGAGCTTGTGGTGTTCCGCGACGTGCGCGCCGTCCACGCCTCGACCGGCAAGTCGCTGCGTGACGTCTTCACCGAGGCGTCGCGGGAGAATCCCCTTGAGACGCGTTCCACGTTCGCCCAGCAGTGCGCCGCCGCCGGCTACCGCTGCGAACTCTTCTCCGCCCAGACGCGGTGGGGGCGCTGGGAGGGCATCGAGACGATGCTGTTCGCAGGCTGCGCGGAGAAGCGCTATCTCCGCGAACAGCCCGACGCGTCCGACGGCGACGTCCACGACGACGCGCTACTCGCCCTCGCAGACAAGTCCATACGCGCCCCTTCGCCTCCTGGCAGGATCGTGTTCCTCCATCTCATGGGCTCGCACGCCCCACCGCTCTTTCGCTACCCTTTGAAGCGTTCGGTATACCCGCGATACGAAGGCGATCTGCCGCCTGGCGTGACGGATCCTGAACAGGCCGCCAGGACGGATCTCTACGACAACACCATAGCATTCACCGACTTTGTGCTCGGCGAGACGATCGACACGCTCAGGCGGCTCAAGCGCCCGTCGTTCTTCGTCTACTTCTCGGACCACGGAGAAAGCCCGTCTTCGCCAAACTGGCGTGACGCCTCTTCGCCAGATCTTTTCGCCGTTCCTCTCATAGTCTGGTTCTCTCCAGAATACCGTGCGCAGCACACCGAGGCGGTCGCAGCCGTCTCAGCACTGGCGGAGGATCCTCTTGAGCTGGATCGTCTGCTGCCGATCCTCCGTGTCCTTGCGCTCCTCGATGTTCCTGCCCACTGGCGGTGAGCCGTTGGATTTGGTAAAATCTCCGTCATGAAAACATCCATTATGCTACTATGCGCCGCCGTTTGTGCGCGTCTCCTGGCGTTCGACGCCTCAGAATGCGGCTTCTCGCCCGACGCCACGGGCAAGGCCAACACAGCCGCCCTCCAGCGCGCCTTCGACCGCGGAGGCACCATCACCGTGGAGCGGCCCGGCCGATACAAGATTGCCGACACGGTGTTCATCGGCGACAACACCACCCTCATCTGCGGAGCGGGCGTCGTGTTCGTGAAGTCCGACGAAGGCAAAAAATTCGCGCAGGTGATCCTCAACAAGGGCGCGCTCACGAAGACATGGAACAGGAACATCGAGATCACAGGCCTCGAGATATCCGTCAACGGCATGGACCACAACGACTGGAAGGTGTTCGGCCTTAGAGGCCATCTCGCCTTCTTCTACGCGAAGGACGTGCGCATCAACCGGTTCCGCTGCCTGGACCTCGGAAGGGGGCAGTACTGCATCCACATCTGCACGTTCGAGGACGTGATCGTCGACGACGTCAAGATCTTCGGCTGGAAGGACGGCGTCCACTTCGGGCGCGGCAAACGCTTCACGATCCGCAACGGCGTGTTCGACACAGGCGACGACCCGATCGCCCTCAACGCCCACGACTACTCCTCCGGCAACCCGGAACTCGGCTGGATCGAGGACGGCGTGATAGAGAACTGCCACGATCTCGACAATCCGCAGCGGCGCGTGGGATACTTCTGCCGCATCCTAGCGGGCGCGTGGTGCGACTGGAAGGAGGGGATGGTTGTCCAGCAGGGGGACAGCGTCGTCTCCGGCGGAACGCTCTACCGCGTCTCGATGCACGTGGACGGCAAGACCTACGTCTCCAAGACGCGCCCGACGCACAAGAAGGGCCAGGTGAAGCTCGACGGCATCAACTGGGTGTGGGTGCAGGACGAACCCGTCTATGAGTGCGGTGTGAGGAACGTCGTCTTCCGCGACATCTTCCTGCACCAGCCGCGCACGGCGTTCTCCGTGCACTTCGACATGGGCAAGTACTCGCGCTCCTACTATCCGGGAGCGAAGCCGCCGAAGCAGGAGGGGATTGTGTTCGACAACGTTCAGGTGCTTTACACCAACAAGGTCACGTTCCTGAACGTGGCCACGCCCGTGGATTCGCTTTCCATCAACAACTGCACGCTGCGAGAGAACTGCATCAGCTTTGTCTCCAACAAGGCAATGCAGGACTATGGCCCCACGAAGATACAGATGAACGGCTGCAGGTTCTACGCGAAGGGGAAGTGGGAGCTCGTGAGGAACTCGATAGCCAACAAGCGCGTGGAACTTGTGACGACGGGTTCGATGACGTATGATCCGGCTTTCTCCGCCTCGGTGTCGAAGGCGGGCGCAATAAAGGCGGACAGCGATTTACCAGGACTGAGGAAGTAGTTGATGGTCGCGAAGGAGATGCGCGACAATTGAGAGAGGAAACATGAAAGATAAATTCAGGCGATACATGCGCGCCCTCGCAGGGGCGATGCGCCAGGACCTGCCAGACGTCACGGACGCACGGGCGGAGTTCGCAGTGGACGACATCCCCTACGTGTTCACGGCGGATGCAGAAGCCCCGGCCATCTTCGCCTGCGCCGTGATCGGCGCGCTGCCCCGGGACGAGGCGGCACGCGTACGCGTGTTCGCGAAGCTGCTGCATGCGCAGTTCTGCTTTTCGGAGTCATGCGGCTTCAGCTTCGGCGTAGATGCGGAGGACTCGTTCGTGCTCCTCCAGTCGCTGGTCAACCCCGAGTGCGTCGATGAGCGGCATTACGTCGAACTGATGGAGAAATTCGTCCAGACGGCGAACGTCTGGTCGAAGCGCATCGGGGAGTCCTCTTCCGATGAAGTCGCTGTGGACAAGGGGGGGACGGGGATTCCTCCTCCGTCGACAAGCGGGGAACTGGGAACGGGAGTCGTGTCCGATTTCGCCATTCAAGTGTAACCTCTGGCAAAAGGGTGCCTGTTCGCATCCGCAAACGGTTTGAAATGCGCGGACATCGTGGACTTTGCGTGAGAAAACCTATGCTTCCGTCCATGGCAGGCGCAACTCTTTCGCGGGATTCGGATTGCGGGTGTAACTTTTGCCGATCTGCTGTGCAATCAGAACAGAAAGTCAATTTCAATAAAATAGCTAAACCATGCCAATAGACATCAGCGCATTCCGTTCTATCGCCGCGCAGAGTCCGGACAGGCTCGTTTACGTGCAGGGCGACCAGCTAAAGTCCGCGAAGACGCAGGGTTCGCTGGACATCGAGGCGTTCAAGGCGGCGACGAACGCCTTTCTAGACGCATACAAGGAGCACTACGGCGCGGCGCTTGGGCAGATGGCCCGCAATACGCTGCAGGAATTTGTGGAGGCGGGACGGCCGATCTCCGCAAGCGTGGTGCGCCAGCTCATCAAGTTCGCCGACGACCGCCTGGGCTCCGGCAGCTGCGTGAAGGTGGGGGATGCGACGGTGAACCTCGCGAAGCTCGGCACCGACAAGATGCTTTTCACGGGCTTCTTCACCTCCACGAAGATCCGCAACGCCCAGACGGGCGGTGCAAAGGCGGCATCCGCGACGTTCACCGCCCTCGCGCCGGCGGAAAGCGGCAAGGTCGACGTCCCCGCGCTCATGCGCCACCTCAACACGCTGCACGTCTATGTCGCCCGCGAAATGGCGGTTACGCCGCCGCCCGAGCCGGATCCCGTCCTGCCGTCTGACGCGACGGGCGAAGTCCATCCCGCCGAGGTCATGGTCCAGGATCGGGAGACGAAGCTTTTCGAGAAGTACCTCTTCAAGGCCATCGACGGCCTTGACAACAATGCGCTCTCAAACGTCTACCAGGGGCTTGTCTCCCGCGAAACCGGGGAGCTGAAGAAGGAGTGCTCCCGCATCCTGTCGCATCCCGACGCCGATTCTAACGCCCGTGCCATGGCCGAGAAGCTTTTCACCGACCTGTGCCGCATGGAGGCCCTGGTCGTTTCGGAGGTGTCGCGGCGCATGGAGATCGCGCGGACGCCGGAGAGCGAGGTCCAGAAAGTCCCGAGCCTGATGGAGCGCTACTGCGGCGACGGCGAGGCGGCGGCCAACCGCTTCGGCGGCGACAAGGACATGACGACGCTCAACCTGGGGATCATGACGCGCACGGCGGCGGAGGGCTCCATCGTCGCGGGACGCGCCGACGCCAGCACCAACGCCATCCTCAAGAAGCGCGGAATGGACCAGGTGGACTCGAAGAAGATAGGCGACATGATCCGCGGCAACGAACTTACGATCAACATGCATCTCGGTGCGGTCATGGGCTGGCGGCGGAACGGCACGACCACGGATTCGCTTTTCAAGAAGCCGAACGCGCAGCTCATCAACACCTTCCAGTCCAAGGAGGAGCAGGGGCTGGCGCTCGACGGGACGGGCTACCTGAAGCTCCGCAACCAGGTGGAGAGGAGCTTCTTCCCCGAATACGCCCAGGCGCCCATCAAGGGCAAGGACCGTCCGGTTTACGGCGCGCTCAACACGAAGAATTTCACCGCCGGCGCGGCGGACACCAACAACGACGACTACGGGCGCACCGTGATCGTCCTCAAGCCGCACGTCAAGAAGCAGTGTACGTACACGCTCGACGACACCTTCTTCGTCAACGCCCTCAAACTCACGCCCGACATGCGCGCGAAGGTCGAAGAGGACCTAGTGGCCGCTTTCGCCGCCCGCCTGAAAGACCCGGAGGCCGCGCTCGTGGCGATCCGCGGGAAATCCCCCATCGCCACCGCCTTCAAAGGCTGCGCCGACGGCAAGATGCTATACACCGCCGCCGGGGACGTGGCCAAGGCCGCCGCGTCGGCGTTCAACGCGTACCGTGCCGACGGCGCGCCGGAATTCGACGACGACGAAATCCTCGGCTACCTGACCGAAAAATACGCCGACCGCGACGGCAACCGCAAGCAGGTCGCCACCTACGACAACGTCGAGAACCTGCTCGACGGCAGGGGGGAGTTCACCGCGCTCAACATGGGCATCGCCACGATGAAGCGACAGGCGGACCCCTCCACCCACCTGGCGTTCCACGGCGTGAACTACATCGAGGCGCAGTTCCACGGCCCGATCGCGCTGGACCGCGACGTCGAGGAGATACGCATCAACATTAGAGACATCGAAGACCGCGCAGACGCGCTCTACGACAAGCTTTCTCCTGAGGAGAAGGAGTCCGTCGAGAACGACCCCGCGCTTGGCGAGACGGCCGACGACCGCAGGGATGCCTGGGTGCAGGCGCGATTCGACGAAATCACGGCGCAAATCAAGGAAGAGACGAAAGACGCGCCCTTCAAGGTGACGTTCTACGATTCGTACGAGATCGGCAAAAGGGAGAAGAAACTCCTTTCGGACAACTTTGACAGCAACACCATCGAAACGGTCAAGCTCATCAAGGACGACCTGGTGGAATACGCGAACTCGCTTTTCAGCGACGAAGGCCGCGCCAGACTCATCGCCTTGGGAATCGACGGCGCCTCCACCGACGTGAAAACGGCCCAGCGGCTCTGGGGAGAGAAGCTCGAGAACGCCCCTGCATGGTTCTTCGCCGAAATCGACAACATCATCCGCGAGGAAATCGCCAAGATCGGAGTGCAGGCAGACGGCGCAAAGTCGACGGCTGAAGTGGACAGCAACATCAAGGGGATAATGATAACCGTATTTCCGCGCATCAGAGGGGTTGTCGAAAAGCTGGACGCACTGGGCGTCCAGGATCGTGCCGAACGCGATTCAATTCTGAAGAACGCCATCGAATCGCAGGTGTCGGCCGGCGACGCTCTTGATTCGTTCGTTGCGCATGCCGTCACGACGAAGGCCGCGCTGGCCGACATTCCCGCGCTCGTGCTGGAAACGTTCGAGAAGGACATTCCCAACGGCACCGCTCTCCTGCGGGCGGCCTACAACGGCCTCCCGCCCGTCGGCGGACGCGCGCTCGACAAGCTCACCTCGCTCCTCCAGATCGAAATCAGGGAAATCAAGAACGACATCATCGAAAGAAACATTTTCGCAGCCGACGCCACGCCGGAGAAAATCCGCGAGCGTCTCCGCAAGAAAGTCGTGCAGCCGTTCGTGGAGAAGAAGGCGATGTTGCTGGCCAGCCAGGCCAACTGGAAGTTCCCGTCGAACGAAGAGCGCAACGCCTTCCTCTCCTGGGCCGTGAACGCCGGCAGCCTGCGCTACATGGAGGAGTTCAAGGGCGTCTACGAAGCGTCCACGAAGCTGACGGACGCACTTGCGGCGAAGCTCGCCGGCAACGCCACGCCCACGGCGCAGGACATCCTTGACGCCTTCAAGTCCTTCTATCCGACCTGCCGCGAATACATCAAGCTCGATGAACCCAACCACGGCGAATACGGCCCGGACGACTACAACGCCGCCATCGCGCGCGCCGTCTCCGTGGCCATGAGCCGACTCGCGGTTCGTCTGGGCGGCGAAGCGATGACACGCCTCGCGGCCGCGTTCGATGGCACGGAATCCCGTGCGCTCTTCTCCGGAGTGGCGGCGACGGTGGGCAAGATTCCCGCCCGCACGCATATGGAAGGCGGCGACTTCTCGCATTTCTGGACGTTCATGGACACGTTCTACCAGCGTCTGCCCGAAAAGTTCGGAGCTTCCCTGGAGTATCCCGGGATAACCGCATCCGCGAAATTCGAGGCCATTCCGCCCGCCGTGCGGCAGATGATGCGCCAGATCAATCCGGCGCAGGCCGACGAACTCGACGAGACCCCCTACAACCCGAGACCCGACGGCATGGCCAGCTTCCCGCGCATCGCCCCGCCCGCAAATCTTGCGGGGATGCCGCAGGGCAATGCCGGACGCAAGGCGTTCCTCCTTGAGATGCTGCCCATCTACCGCACGCACGAGGCGACGTTCGACAAGGGCGTGAACTACCACGGGCGCACCCACGCCACGCGGGCCTTCGTGCTGGGAATCGCGATGTCGAACATCCTCTCCGCCAAGGGCGTGAAGGTCGACAAGAACGCCGTCGCCGTCGGCATCGCCGGACACGACACCGGGCGCACGGCGAACGGGAGCGACACCGAGGAGTCGGAGAACCGCTCCGCAAACGTCACGCTTGAAACTCTCGACCGCATGATGCCCGGCGCGCCCGGCGTGGCGTGGAAGAGCCAGGTCGCGACCAACATCGCGGCGGGGCATGGTCCGCAGGCCGACCGGATGCGCTCCATCGAGGGGTATCTCCTCAAGTCCGCGGATTCGCTGGACTACAGCCGCGTCGGCCCGCTCGACCCTAAGCGTTTCCCGTTCCTTCGCGAGGTTCTCGTGACCGAGGATGGAGTGATCGTCCCGGCGGACGAGGAGCTGCGCAGCCAGTTAATGAAGGAGGCCGAGCATCTCACCAACCTCACCTCGCCGCGCGCCGCGCGAATGGCCGAGCTGAGCCGTATCCAGGAAGAAATCGCCAACCTGCCCGACGGGCCGGAACGCAGCGCGAAGCTCGCCGAGAGGGAAATGCTCGTGGCCGAAATGCGACGTCTGGAGACGGAGCAGACCGAGACGATGTCCGACGCGCAGATCGTGGAGATGGTGGAGAAGGCCATCCGCGACAACCCCAAAGACTTCCCGTTGCTCACCAAGTACTACCTCGACGCGGAGTAGTCGCAGCCCGGCAGATGCCGGTAGGCGCGGGACTGGAAGCCCAATATCTCATGATTCCCGCCACAAGTCGGCGTAAACATGGTATAATCTACGCGCTTGGAAGAGGAGCTACATGGAATTCGATGAACTGGTGAAGTCTCTTGGCGGGAAGCTGGGCGCCGCGCTTGTCTGCGCGGCGGCGCTGTGCGGCTGCACCACGCGGCACTACATCGCGGACGCAAAGCATCCGGACGTGGTGGTGACGGAGCGGGGTCAGCTCGAGTTCTGCGGCGAGCGCATCGATCCGGACGATCTGCCGGCCGCGCTCAAGGACGTCGGTTACTCGAAGGAGGACACGATCAACATACGCGTCCCGGCCGACAGCGACTACCGTCTGCCATACTACGTGATGGGCGTCCTCGCGAAGAGCGGCTATAGGCGGCCGGTGATGGTGAAGGAGCGCAGGACGTACACCGTGACGGGCGCCGGCGCACGTGCGGCCTCCATGCCTGGAGACCGCACGGTGGACGGTCTGCTGAAAAAACAGCAGCCCGCGCCCCAGGGCCGCGTGACATACCCTAGGCGCTGATCAAAGAATGTTTCGCTAAATAATTGTTTTTTTATGTTTCGCGCGCGCGCACGTGCGCGAAGTATGGTATAATACGGCTACAAAGCAAACCATAAGGAAACGAAATGTCCGAAGACAACGTGACCGACGTCGAGAACAGCGCCGAAGAGGCCCAGCCGACCGGAGAGTACAACGCCGCAAATATCTCCGTGCTGGAGGGCATGGAGGCGGTGCGCAAACGCCCCGCCATGTACATCGGCGACACAGGCGAACGCGGCTACCACCATCTTGTGTACGAGGTGGTGGACAACTCCATCGACGAGGCTCTCGCCGGATTCTGCTCGCAGATCGACGTGACCATAAATCCCGACGGTTCGCTCACCGTTGCGGACAACGGCCGCGGCATTCCCGTGGACATGCACCCCACCCAGCACCGTCCCGCAATCGAGGTGGTGCTGACGATCCTCCACGCTGGCGGCAAGTTCGACGGATCCAACTACAAGGTCTCCGGCGGTCTGCACGGCGTGGGCGTCTCGTGCGTGAACGCCCTCTCCGAGTGGATGAAGGTGGAGGTGATGCGCGACGGCAAGATACACCACATCGAGTTCTCCCGCGGCCATGTCACGCGGCCCCTCGAAGTCGTGGGCGAATGCGGCGACGAGACGGGGACCACGGTCACGTTCTTCCCCGACCACACGATCTTCACCTGCCACGCCTTCAAGTGGGAGATACTCGTCTCCCGCCTCCGCGAGCTCGCCTTCCTCAACAAGGGCGTGCGCATACACTTCAAGGACGCCGAGAACGAGAACGGCCACGAGGAGACGTTCCACTACGAGGGCGGAATCGACGAGTTCACCGCCTACCTCAACGCGAACAAGAAGCCCATATCTCCCGTGATCCACTTCGAGGGCCAGGGCCAGGGCACCACCGGCGTCGTGCAGGCCGAGATCTCGATGCAGTACGTCGACACGTACTCCACCATCGAGCAGACGTACTGCAACAACATCCACACCATCGAGGGCGGCACCCACCTCTCCGGCTTCCGCAGCGCCCTTACGCGCACCATCAACAAGTACGGCCGCGAGAACAAGCTCATCAAGGAGAAGGACACGCTCCAGGGCGAGGACATGCGCGAGGGCCTCACGGTGATCGTCTCCGTGAAGGTCCCGCAGCCGCAGTTCGAGGGCCAGACCAAGACGAAGCTCGGCAACGGCGAGGTCGAGGGCATCGTCTCGTCCATCGTCAACGACAAGCTCACGACATTCTTCGAGGAGAACCCGGCCGTCGCCAAGGTGGTGATCGAGAAGACCCTCCTCGCATGCCGCGCCCGCGAGGCCGCGCGCGCCGCCCGCGAGAACACCCGCCGCAAGGGCGTGATGGACGGCCTCTCCCTCCCCGGCAAGCTCCGCGACTGCTCCGAGCGCGACCCCGCCAAGACGGAGCTCTACCTCGTGGAGGGCGACTCCGCCGGCGGCTCCGCCTGCAAGGGCCGCGACCGCCGCACGCAGGCCATCCTCCCGCTGCGCGGCAAGGTCATCAACGTGGAGAAGGCCCGCATAGACAGGATGCTCGCCAACACCGAGATCCGCACGCTCATCACCGCCATCGGATGCGGCTTCGCCGAGGAGTGGGACATCTCCAAGGCGCGGTACCACAAGATCGTGATCATGACCGATGCCGACGTCGACGGCGCCCACATCCGCACGCTGCTTCTCACGTTCTTCTACCGCAAGATGCCGGAGCTGATCGAGAAGGGCTACGTGTATCTGGCGCAGCCGCCGCTCTACAAGGTCGAGCGCAAGAAGAAGACCGAGTATGTGCTCACCGACGGCGAGATGACGGAGCGACTCCTGCTCCTCGGCCTCGACGACATGTCCATCCTGCGTGCCGACGGCGCGCCCATCGAGAAGGACGCCGCGAAGAGCCTGCTCGTCCTCCTGTCGGAGATCGAGCAGACGTGCAAGATGGTCGAGGAGCGCGGCTTCTCGCCCAAGGCCCTCATCGAAGACCCCACGGCCGTCGGCTCCGGCGCCTCCATGCTGCGCAAGGAGATGTCCTCCCTTGAAGGGATGGGTTTCACCAAGGACGACTACTTCGGCCATCCCGCGATCCGCGAGGCGCTGCCCGACGGCACTCCCGCAGAGTATCCGGTCGTCGCCTCCGTGGAGGAGGACAAGGAGAAGAAGAGCGTCCACACCCTGCCCGCGCTCCTCGAGGCCGTTCGCGCCCGCGGGCGCAAGGGCCTGAACATCATGCGGTTCAAGGGCCTCGGCGAAATGGACGCGGAGGAGCTCTTCGACACCACGATGAACCCCGCCAAGCGCCACATGATCCGCGTGCAGCTCTCCGACGCCGTGAAGGCCGACCAGATGTTCACGCTGCTCATGGGCGACGAGGTGGAGCCGCGCCGGCGCTTCATCGAGGAGAACGCCCTCAACGTCCGCAACCTCGACTTCTAGCCGTCCGCGGCAGACGGCGGGCGAATTTCAACCCACACCACAAACCAAGGAAGCAAAGATGAAGACACTCCTCTCCGCCGCCGCGTGCGCGGCCGCCCTCGCCGCCTCCGCCGCGGCGCCGGTGAACGACTGGGAGAACACCCAGGTGAACGCGATCAACCGCGAGCCCGCCCGCGCGTACTCGATGCCGCTTGCCGACGAGTCCGCCGCCCTGAACGACGATCTCGTCCCGAAGACGCCGTTCGCAATGTCGCTCAACGGCACATGGAAGATCAGCTGGTGCGGCGAGCCCTCGCAGCGTCCGCTCGACTTCTGGAAGACCGACTACGACGACTCCGCCTGGTTCACCATCGACGTTCCCAGCTGCGTTGAGATGCGCGGCTTCGGGTCGCCCGGATACACGAATATCAGGTATCCACACGCGAATCTGCCGCCGCGCATCGTGGACCGCGCCGACGGCAAGTCGCCCTACAACCCGGTGTCGTCCTACCGCCGCACGTTCACCGTGCCCGCCTCGTGGGCCGGGCGCGACGTGTTCCTGCGCTTCGACGGCGTCTATTCCGCCTACTACGTGTGGGTCAACGGCCAGAAGGTGGGCTACGCCGAGGACTCCAAGCTGCCCGACGAGTTCAACATCACCAAGTATCTCAAGTCCGGCGAGAACCAGCTCGCCGTGGAGGTGTACCGCTGGTGCGACGGCAGCTACCTTGAGGACCAGGACATGTTCCGCTTCTCCGGCATCTACCGCGACGTCACGCTCTTCGCGACGCCGAAAGTGCGCCTCGACGACTTCTGCGTGACGCAGACGTTCGGCGCCGACTACAAGACCGCGACGCTCAAGCTCAAGACTACGGTCCGCGGCGGCGAGGCCCCGGTCTCAGCCACTCTCTACGACGCCGCCTTCCAGCGCGTCGGCACGTTCACCGATACGCTTGAAGTGCCGGACGTCCGCCTCTGGAGCGCCGAGGATCCGTATCTCTACACGCTCGTCATGAAGGCCGGCGAGGACATTCGCGCCTGCAGGATCGGCTTCAAGGAGGTCAAGATCGTGGGCAATGCGGTGCTCTTCAACGGCAAGAAGATCAAGTTCAAGGGCGTCGACCGCCACGAGTGCAGCCCCGAGAACGGACGCACCGTCTCTCTCGACGAGATGATAAAGGACGTGACGCTCTTCAAGCGCTACAACATCAACACGGTGCGCACAAGCCATTACCCCGACCATCATCTGTGGTATGATCTCTGCGACCGCTACGGCATCTACGTGATGGCGGAGGCGAATGTGGAGGCCCATGAGCCCGGCTACGGCGAGAAGGGGCTCGGCCGCCACGAGGAGTGGTTCAAGTCCATCATGGAGCGCAACATCAACAACGTTATGAACTACCGCAACCATGCGTCGGTCACGTTCTGGTCCATGGGCAACGAGACGGGCCACGGCAAGGGCTTCAAGGACGCGATCGCTGCCGTGAAGGCCCTCGATCCGTCCCGCCCCGTCCACTGGGAGCGCGGCAATCGCGACGCCGACGTGGATTCGCGCATGTACCCCACCGTCGAGTGGCTTGACGAGCGCGGCAAGCTCGGCGATCAGCCGCGCGGTGCGGAAGGCATGAAGGACAAGTACGACGACGCCAACAACACACAGTCTCCCGGCAAGCCTTTCTTCATGTGCGAATACGCCCATGCCATGGGCAACGCGATCGGCAACTTCCAGGAGTACTGGGACGTGTTCTACAAGTACGACAGCCTCTCCGGCGGATGCATCTGGGACTGGATCGACCAGGCGATCTGGAAGTGCTCCGACAAGATCGGCCCCGACGGCCGCCCCGTGCGCATCCTCGCCTACGGCGGCGACTTCGACGACCAGCCCAACGACGGCCCGTTCTGCTGCAACGGCGTGATCGGCCCCACGCGCGAGGTGACGGCCAAGCTCCTCGAGGTGGCCCACGTCCACCGCAACATCGTCGTCTCCGCGCCCGACGCGGCCGAGGGCCAGGCCGAGGTGTGGAACCGCTTCGGCTTCACCTCGACAGCGGCCTTCGACGCGGCATGGGAGCTGGTCGAGGACGGCGTGCGCGTTGACGGCGGCAAGTTCGTCTTCCCGGCCGTAGCTCCGCTCTCCCGCGCCAAGGTGGCCCTCCCTCAGCCCATGGTGGAGATCAAGACCGGCCACGAGTATTTCTACAACGTCTCCTTCTCGATCAAGGAAGGAACGCGCTGGGCCGACGCCGGATGGGTTGTCGCGCGCGACCAGCTGCCGTTCAAGCCGTCAATCAACGCCTGGCCGGCATTCTCCGGCGCGTCCTCAGCGTCGTGTGCGTCCGGAGATGACGCCGTGAAGGTGGCGGAGGACGCCAAGTGCGTGACCGTCAAGGCGGGCGACACGGAGGCCGTCTTCTGCCGCAAGTCGGGAACGCTCAAGAGCCTTTCAATGCGCGGCAAGGAGGTTCTCGCCGACGTGTGCTGCGCCGGTCCGCGCTTCACCTGCGCGCGCGCGTTCACCGACAACGACAAATGGCTCCGCGACGGCAATCCGTGGGCGAAGGACGACACCAAGAGCTTCTACGGCTCCGGCCTCACGCAGCTCAGGTATCATGCGCGTCCGCTCAAGACCACCTTCGCCGCCGACGGATCGCTCTCCGTGGTGTCCACTGTGGAGGTGACTTCCTCGAAGTCCGCCGCCTTCACGCACGAGACGGTCTGGACGTTCTTCCCCTGCGGAAAGGCGACGGCCAGAAACACCGTCACCCCGCGCGGCAAGATGCCGCCCGCGCTGCCGCGCATGGGCCTCACCTGGCGTCTCGACAAGTCGCTTGAGAACGTGGCGTACTACGGCCGCGGGCCCGAGGAGAACTACATCGACCGCTGCACAGGCTCCTTCCTCGGCCTCTGGAAGGACACCGTGACGGGGATGTACGAGCCGTACGTGCGCCCGCAGGACTGCGGCTACCGCGCCGGCGTGCGCTGGATCGAGCTCACCGACGACTCCGGCCGCGGCGTGCGCTTCTCGGCCGACCAGCCGCTCTTCGCGCAGGCCCTTCACTTCACGATGGAGGATCTTGAGTTCGCCCGCCACCGCAACGGACAGCAGCGCATCCAGAACATCCCCGCCCCGCGCGGGGAGGTGATGCTGAACCTCGACGTCCGCCAGCTCGGCCTAGGCGGCGCGTCCTGCGGGCCGAAGCCGATGGACAAGTACATCTTCCCGATCGAGAAGACGACCTGGACCGTCACCCTCGAGCCTGTGGGCAGGAAGAAGTTCCTCGGACTGTTCTGACGCCTGGGAATATGACGTCATGCTGCTGGAAACCAATCAGGTTGACATGGCAATCGGCGGATTCATAGTCCGTGTTGTCTGTTTCTTGATTGGGGTAGGTATGGTTGTGGCATTCGTCTCGAACCTTATTGCATGGCATGACGGCGATCCTGGTATTTCAAACATCTGGCAGGCGTTGGGAGGAACTCGGGACAATACGCCTTTTGAGTTCCATCGTCGTGGTTTTGCGAGACTGTTGTTTATATGGTCTCCTGACGGTGTCCTTACTGGAATTTTTCATGTGTTGTTCTGCCTTGCATCGTTTGATGTGGCAATCAGAGGCAATATTGGAGCGTATTTAAGATGGGGTTTTCTGCTCTTATGGATGTAGGGCGGGTGGATTGACCAAGGGATACTCAGCGGAAAGTCGTTTTGGAAACGACTTTCCGCTGAGTATAAGGGTGATTCTGGGTGATTTTGTGTTAATACTCTGCGGAAAGTGCTTTGTCGATTGACATTCCGCAGAGTATAGACTATAATATGGGCATGTTCTTCAAGTTGAAGAGAGGAGTTTCTCAATGCTGATAGGTCGGGAAAATGAGATTCGCGTCTTGAAAGAAGCGTTAAACAGCGACACCTCTGAATTTATTGCGGTATATGGTCGCCGCAGAGTGGGGAAGACTTATCTTGTCCGAGAGGTTTTTGATGGGCGCTTTGAATTTTACCATACTGGCATCGCCAATGCCGGAAGATCTGTCCAGATTTCCAGATTCGCTGTGTCTTTGCGGAAACAGGGGTTTGATGCGCGTAAGAAACCGGCCACATGGTTTGACGCGTTCGACTTGCTTGAGGCGGGATTGGCGAAGCTTCCCGCCGGCAAGAAGGTTGTATTCATTGATGAAATGCCATGGATGGATACGCAAAGGTCGAATTTCATTGGAGCGCTTGAATCGTTCTGGAATGGCTGGGCATCGGCTAGAAAAGACATTTTGCTTGTGGTTTGCGGTTCTGCGACTTCGTGGATGACCGATAAGATCATAAACGCCCGTGGCGGCCTTCACAACAGATTGACGCATCGAATCAGGCTGGAGCCGTTCACGCTTGCGGAATGCGAGAGATTTTTGCAGTCAAAGGGAGTCGTGGCAACGCGGATGCAGATTTTAGAATATTATATGGCGATGGGAGGGGTGCCATATTATTGGAATTACATCCGAAAGGACATGAGTCCGGCTCAGAATATAGATGCGATGTTCTTCTCGCCGTCTGCCGAACTTCGTGACGAGTACGGACATCTTTACGCATCTTTGTTCCGGAAGCCCCAATGCCACATGTCCATTGTCGGCGCGCTTGGAACGAAAAAGGCGGGTATGACGCGGGAAGAGCTTCTTGTCGCTGTGCGGCATGCCGACAATGGGGCGTTCAGCAAGGCGCTTGGTGAATTGGTGGAGTGTGGCTTTGTAAGAGTTTATCGAATGCCGGGCAAAAGATCGCATGGCGCAATATACCAGTTGATAGACAACTATACGCTCTTCTACTATCGTTTTCTTGTTGATCTCGGTGATGGCGAATCTGGTGCATGGCTATACATTCAGAAGTCTTCCGCCGCCAGTGTCTGGCGCGGACTTTCATTTGAACGCGTATGCCTCGCACATTCAGAACAGATCAAACGGCGGCTGGGAATTTCTGGAATGAGGACATGGCAGTACGCCTGGCGCTCAAGCCAAGCGGAGCCTGGTGAAGAAGCGCAAATCGATCTGTTGATAGAACGTACCGACAATGCCGTAAACATCTGCGAGATGAAGTATTCTGGAGGTGAATATGAGATTGACCGAGAAGAAGATCTCAAAATGCTCAATCGGCGGGAACGTTTCATCAAGGAGAACAAATTTCGCGGGTCGGTGTATATGACATTCGTGACGACATGCGGGGTTGCTCATAATGCCTATTGGGGAGATGTCCAGTCGGAAGTGGTGCTTGATGATCTTTTCGCAGATTTGCCCGACAATGTATAGGTAAGGAGAAGAGAAATGAGAAGAAGAACGTTCCTGAAACTTGCCGCCGTAGGTGTGCCGATGTTCAACATCGCCCATCTTTGGGCGGCGCCGCTCGCGCGCCGCGTCGCCCAGGGCGGCAAAGTGCGCCTGGCGCTCATAGGGTGCGGCGCGCAGATGACGGGGCTCGTCCGCCGCCTCGGCGGCGACGGCGCAGTCGAGATTGCCGCCATGGTAGATCCCGACCCGCGCGGAATCGCCGCCGTCAAGGCCTCCGCCGTAAAGTTCTACGGGAAGTTCGACTTCTCCCGCACATGGACCGGAGCCGACTACCGGGAGATGTTCGAGAAGGTGGGCGACCGCATCGACGCCGTATTCATCGCAACGCCCAACCACCACCACGCTCTCCCCGCCTTGATGGCCGCGAGACGCGGTATTCATGTGTATTTGGAGAAGCCCATGACCCTCACGGTGGCCGAGCTGGAGACGCTCGCCGCCGCCGCAAAGGAGACGGGGGTCGTCACGCAGGTGGGCAACTACGGGCATTCCACCACGGCGATGCGCATGTGCGTGGACGCCGTGAAGAAGGGCGTCATAGGCGAGGTGACGGACGTGTGGTGCTACTCCGACCGCGTGAACTCCATGAAGGTGCGCCCGCAGTCCTCTCCGCCTCCGAAGGGCGTGGACTGGGACATCTGGTGTGGCGGCGCGCCGATCTTCGATTACTATCCCGCCGTCGACGGCCGCACTGACTTCGCCAAGCACGACTGGCACTCCTGGATCGGCTACGGAAACGGCTCCATCGGCAACATGGGCACGCATATCATGGACGCCCCGTTCTGGGCGCTCGACCTTGGGAAGACCGGGCCGGACGTCGTGGACGTGAAGGATGTGGCCTGGGGCTGCCCCGGCGCGTGGGCGTACCGCGACTCCATCGACTTCCATTTCCCCGCGCGCGGTGCGTTGCCGCCCGTTACGCTCCACTGGCGCGACGGCGTGCGCGACGACGTGCCGATAGCAGTCTCGCATATGGACGGCTGCTATAACATCGCCAAGAAGCGCGAATACCTCAATTTCCCGCCGGAACTTGCCGAGTTCGAAAGGCGCAACCACCTTGAGAAGGCGCCGCTTGCGTTCATGGGGTCCGTGTTCATGGGCACTAAGGGGGCGATCTGGCACTGCTTCCACAGTTCGCTCAGGTTTTTCCCGAAGACCCTCGGCAAGGAGATATTCAAGAACCGAGCCGGGTATCAGGCGGACGAGCATGTGATGGAGTTCCTGAACGCCGTCCGCGAAGGCCGCGAGGCGAACACGAACTTCGACTACTCCGTACCGCTCGCCCGTACGCTGCTTTTGGGCAATGCGGCGTCTCGCGCCGGGAAGGGCGTCTATCGGTGGGACGGGCGTCGATTCGCGGGCGAGGCCGCAAACGCTTTCCTGAAAACCCCCTGCCGCAGCGGCTGGGAGGTCGTCTGAGACAAAAAACGCGTCTTCGCCTTTTCGGGCGAAACGCATCTTGGAGATGGAGCCAGGTAACGGATTCGAACCGCCGACCTGCTCATTACGAATGAGCCGCACTACCAGCTGTGCTAACCTGGCTTGGTTGGAAACGCCGAATATTATACACATTCACCCGCCGCTGCGCAAGGGGGTAAATGCGATTTGCGATTCTGCACTCCAAACCACAGTTGCCCGACGCGGCGTAATCTGATAAAATACCTTCTCGTTCCCGGGCGTGGTGCCCGGGGAGAAAAACGTAAACAGGAGTGAAAATGGAAATCTCTCGTCGTTCGTTTCTAGGCGGTGCGCTCGGCGCGGCCGCCGCTGTGTCAATGCCGGGCTGCTGCTGCCCATGCTTCTGCAGCAAGGCCAAGGTGGCCGTGCAGCTCTATTCGATTCGTACCTTCATTGGCGGCGACGCCAAGAAGGGCATCAAGGGCGTGGGCCTGGCGCAGGCGCTCAAGGACGTGGCCGCGCTCGGCTACAAGGGTGTTGAGTTCGCCGGCTACTACGGCGCCAAGCCCGAGGAGCTCAAGGCCTGGCTCGCGGACGCGGGCATCGAGGTTTGCGGCACGCATGTGTCGAACGACAAGTACGGCTTCGACATGAAGGCGGGCACCTTTGACGCCGAGATTCTGAAGAAGACGTGCGAGTTCGAGCTCGCCTACGGCAACAACCTCGTGATCTGCCCCGGCGGCGGTAACATTCCGCCCGGGTGCGACTGGGGAACCGGCCGCGGCGGTACCGTCGGCAAGCCCTCGCAGGCCATCGACGATTTCACGAAGAAGCTTTGCGAGCTCTACAACAAGGCCGCCGACGAGGCCGCCAAGATGGGCTGCAAGGTCGGCCTCCACAACCACACGTGGGAGCACGGCGTGAAGATGCAGGACGGCACTTCCTTCTGGGACTACTTCTTCACCAACACCTCCAAGGACGTCTGCATGGAGCAGGACGTGGGCTGGACCACCTGCGCCGGCGACATGTTCCCCGGCCTCACCCCGATCGAGCAGTACAAAAAGTATCCGCACCGCTCGCCGACGCTCCACGCCAAGGAGAACGGAATGGGCAAGGACGTGAAGGAGTTCGACGCGATCCTCGGCCGGCCCGGCAAGCCCGGCGCGACGCCGGTCGACTGGGACGGGCTCTTCCCTGTCACCGACAAGGACGGTGTTAAGTGGTACATCGTCGAGTGCGAGCGCCACGAGGACAAGCTCTGGGCGATCGACGAGTCGTTCAAGTTCCTCAAGTCCAAGGGACGCTGCTAGGGCGTGATGCTCGCGCGCCTTTCAGTACGCAATCTGGCCATAGTCGAATCGGCTGAGGCCGAATTCGGCGAAGGCCTGAACATAATCACCGGTGAGACGGGCGCCGGCAAGAGCGTGTTGATGGGCGCGCTTGAGCTGGCGCTCGGCGCGCGGGCCGACTCGTCCGCAGTGCGCGACGGTGCCAAGGAGGCCGTCGTGTCCGCCGAGTTCTCGCTGTCCGGCGGGCCGGAGGCGGATTTGGTGGGGGGCGTGCTCGATGAGGCGGGCCTTCCGCCGTGCGAAGACGGTGCGCTCGTGGTACGGCGTTCGATGTCCGCAGCGGGCGGAGGGCGCGTGTATGTTAACGACGCGCCGTCCACCGTGCAGACGTTGCGGACGCTCGGGCGTCTGCTGGTGGATCTCCATGGCCCCAACGACAACCAGTCTCTTCTGGACGAGACCTTCCAGCGCGGGCTTCTGGACGCATGGGGCGGGGCCGACCGCGTCCCTTATTCGGCCGCATGGGAGAGACTTTCCTCGCTGCGCCGCGAGGCGGATGCCTTGAGAGGCGATTCATCCGACCTCGAGGCCGAGGCGGAACGGCTTAGATACTGCGTGGACGAGATAGACGCCGCGCAGCTCACTTCCGACGACGAGACGGAGCTGCCCGCCCGCCACGCCGCCGCCGCGCACGCGGCCGAGCTTGTGGAGGCCGCGGCGTCCGCCAGCGCCGCCCTCGCGGGCGACGACGACGCGTCCGCCGCCTCTGCGCTGATCGCCGCCGGCCGCGCCGCGGCCGACATGGCGCGCCACTATCCCCCCGCGGAGGAGTGGCGCGACGAAATTGAATCTCTCACGATACGAGCGCAGGAGCTTTCCTCGGCGATCGAGGCCGCCGCCAGCCGCCTCGACGCCGATCCCGAGACGCTTCAGGCCCTCGACGACCGTCTGTCGCTCGTGCAGCGCCTAAAGCGGAAATACTCCTGTGCTTCCGTGGACGATCTGCTTTCGCTGCGCGATGCCCGCGCCGCGCGTCTTGCCGACATCGACGGGCGGGAGGAGCGTCTCGTCGCGTTGGCGAGGGACGTCGCCGCCGCCGAGAAGGCCGTGCGCGAGGTGGGTGCCCGCCTCTCTGCCGTCCGGGCGAAGGCCGCAGCGAAGTTCTCAAAGGCCGTGACGAAGGAGCTGCACGGCCTCGGGTTCCTGAAGGCCGAGCTTTCTGTAGCCGTTTCGCCACGCGAGCCGGATGCTTCCGGATGCGACGCGGTGGAGTATCTCTTCGCCCCAAATCCAGGCGAACCGCCGCGTACACTCAAGGCGATCGCCTCCACGGGGGAGATCGCCCGCGTGATGTTGGCGGTGAAGACCATCTCATCCGCGCATGACGCCATCCCCGTGCTGGTGTTTGACGAGATAGACTCCAACATCGGCGGCGAGACCGGTCGCGCGGTAGGGGAGCGTCTGCGCGCCGTGGCGCGTCATCACCAGGTGATAGCCATCACGCATCTTCCCCAGAGCGCCGTCTACGGCGATAGGCACCTGGCCGTGGAGAAAAACGTGTCGGGGGGACGCACGCGTACGGTGGTGCGACTGTTGGAGGGTGACGAACGTGTGGACGAGATCGCGCGAATGCTGGGCGGCGCGGGGCTTACGTCCGTGGTGGAGCGCCATGCGCGCGAACTGCTTGCAGCGGCGTTGAGCCGATAATCGCGTCTATGTACTTGCCTTAGCCGCTGTTTTTTGGCATAATATCAAGAAAATTGTCTATAGAAGGTTTCTTTTTGGAAAACGATTTGTCTCATCTTGAAGACCATGACATCTACGAACTGCTCAAAAGGCAGGACGCGGACGCGTGGACTTTTGTGTGGAAGCGCGCGGTCCTTGCGGAGGCGCGCAGTTTCCGCAATTCCGAGATGGCGAGGAAATGGGGTGTGTCGCCAGAGGAGCTGCTGAGCAAGCTCTATGAGGACATGATCGCGCGCGGCAAGATAGAGTTGTATCGTGACGACGGCGGCAGTCTCGTGGGATGGCTTAGAACATATGTACGAGGCTACATACGCCAGGCGAATCCAGACCGTCGCCGTGAGGTGTCGCTTGACACGACGGGGGCGGAAGGGGAGGACAACGCTAATTTCGAAGAAAAAATCTCGAAGGAAGTGTCAGATGCCAAGGGCCGGGATTCCTCGCCTCTTGAAGACCCCGCGTTGCGGAGGCAGGAGGAATGGGCCATGGTTCAACGCTGTTTCGGTGAACTTTGGCGGAAGAATCCGCTAAGAGCCTACGTGCACCTGCTGAAACTGCGCCTGAACCTGTCTTCAAGGCAAATAAAAGACATGCTCGGCATCTCCTCGGAGGCGAATGTAGATCAGCTCTTCTCTCGGGCGGTGAAGGACATGCGAGAACTGAAGGTGCAATATGAATGACATCACTTCCAAAGTGGCTTGTCCGCGCGAAGATGAAATCGCGGCGTTCGCGGCAGATCCGATCAGAGAGGATTGCGCGGATGTGGCTGCGCACATAGCGGTTTGCGATCGCTGCCGCGACGTGTTGGCAGCGGTGGTTGCGGACGGGGCGGAAGTGGAGACGACGCCGGAGGAGGACGCCTTCATGGCGGATTTTGCGGCGAAGCACTGCCGCAGGCTCACGTCCGTCGAACGGCTGCAGGCGTTCATCGACGCGCGGCGGGTGTCTTTTGTGTCCGCCAACGAGCGCTATTTCATGGCGGCGGCGCCTGCCGCCGGGGGGCAGGTCGGCGAGGCGGCGCCTTGTTCACCTGATGAAGAGGTGCGGTTCGTCTTCGCGGGCGGCGGAGAGGCGAACTATTGGCGTGCGGAGCTTTTGATCCCGCCGGTGGCCGGTCCTGACACGATGCTTGACGTACGCGTGACAGGAAGCGGAGATGTGCCTGCCGGAGACGGGACGCTTCGCCTTGCCGGATGCTCGCTGCCGCTTTCCGATGGCGGCGCGTCTCTTCCGTTCTCTCTTTTCCTGGACGGCCTGCGAGACACGGAAGTGTCGTTTGCGCGCGCCGGACGCGAACCTGTCGAAGGGAGGCTTCTCTTCTTCTAGCGGAGGTCGATGGACGAAGCGCCGTACATATTCCCGCCGTCTCAGACGGAATACATGAGGGCCCTTGGCAAGGGGCTCATACGGACTTGTCCGCTCTCCCGCCGCCATCTCGCCAGAGTGTCGTTAAAGGACCGCATGCCTCCCGTGTACCAGCAGGCTGTACGCGGCACATGCGTGGCGGCGGCCGTGACGGCGCTTCTGGAGTACTACGAGGATTGCAAGACGCGTCTGAGCATCCAGTATCTCCACGAGGTGACGAAGGAGCTGGACACGGCCTGGCTTGAGAGGAATCTTGCGTCTCTATCGGAGAGCGGTACGGCCGACGCCGAGTTCTGCGCCGTTTTCCGCCGCCAGACCGACCAGATACGCTCCGTGGCGGCCGCAAACGGGGCGGATTCTCCAGCCGTCCGCGCCTTTGTGAAGGCGCTTGCCGAAAGTCTGGCCGCGAACAAGAACCTGAAAGGCGGTTGTTTGATACGGCGTTGCTTCGAGGCCGTGGAGACGCGGGGCGTCTGCCGCTACAGCATATGGCCGTACGCGAACATGCAGGTGACGCAGATGTTCGGCGGGACGGCCTCGGCCGCGGAGTATCCGCCGGGGGCGCACGAGGACGCGTGCAAGCACAGAGTCCTTTCCGGATTGTATCTTCTGCGCGCTCCGAACAACGTCGATGAGATGCGCGGCATTCTGTCGGGGGCCAACGGACGCCGTCCGATGCCGGTGTGCGCGGGGCTCGCGATCTTCGAAGGCTGTTCGGAGAACGGTCGGTTCGACTTCCCGGAGGCGGAGGAGCGGGACGGCAGACTTGTCTCGAAGAACGCCTTCAAGGGTGGACACGAGGTATTGCTGGTCGGATACGAGGACGATCCCGCGGAGAAGGGCGGCGGACGGTTCATCCTGCGTAACAGCTGGGGCGAGGAATGGGGCGACGGAGGTTATGGAACGGTGTCTTACGCGTACGTGGAGTGCTTCTGCAACGAGGCGGGGACGATCTTGCAGAACGTGGTGGACTATGTGGGAGACGGCTACAATGGCCTGCACACGGTACCGGAGCTGGACGCGCAGGGGGGGCTGAAGCGGCACAAGCAGAATAAAGAGGCGGAAACGACGGAGAAGGGGCGGTCGATGTGGCTGGCGGTCGTCGTGGCGGCGACTGTCGCCGCGGCGGTGGCATGGACGGCGGCGAAGTTTTTCTAGGAAGGGATGTCAGAAACCAAAGCGAGGGCTTCCATACACCTCATGCGCCGCAGTAGCGGACAGAGAAATTTCAAGACAAACACCAAAAACAGGAGAAAGAAATGAAGAAACTGATGCTAGTAAGCGCGATCGCCGCCGCGATGTGCGGTTTTTCGCAGACGACCGCCACGGCGACGGACGGTTCGACCACGGTCACTGCCACGGCGGTGACGATCCCGCCGGTTGCAGGGGCGACGGCCACGGCTGATGCTTCCGCCAGTGCCACTGCCACTGTGAACGTGCAGGTACAGGTTCCGTTGCCGAAGCCACCGCCTCCTCCCGAGCCCGAGAAGCCCCAGGCGATTCTTCCGTTCCGCGTGTGTGTGATGGAGTTCACCACCATAGACACCCAGGGCAAGATACGCTTCATCGACCCGGCGAACAAGGAGCTCGACGTGGCTCCGCGCTGCACTCTCAACAACGCGGACCGCACAAGCGTCAACGACGTGATGCAGGGATTCGTGCGTCTCGTGGACGCCGTCGAGAACCACAAGTCCAAGGACATCAAGAACGCCATAACGCGCAGCGACGCGATAGACATCTGGAACACGGTCGTGCAAGGCCAGACCCGTCCTGCTGTGATCGGAGCGGAGTATCTGGAGTCCTATCTCGGGCGCAACGGCGAGGTGTTCGCATGCCTGGACCGTCCGCTGATGGTCGCGGCGATGAGGAAGCTGCAGGCGGATCCTGAATTCCCGACCGACTTCCAGCTGAAGCTCGCGAAGGCGACTGGTGCCACGCACCTCATCTACGGCACGGTGGGCAACATCACCTCCCGCGAGAATTCGTTCTCGGGCTACGGAATCTCCACGAAGACTACGAACTACGCCCTGGACGTGATAGTGAAGATGGTCGATCTCGTGACGCAGCAGACCGTCTATTCCAACACGTACACAGGAAACTACCGCGAGCAGCGCCCGATAAGCGGCGCGCAGTTCGACAACAACATCTTCCAGTCCCTCATGAAGAGTGCGCTTCAGCAGGCCGCCGACGACCTCTACGACCGCTGCAAGCCGGGCCGGAACAACTCGATTCGCGTGACGCCGCTTCCGTCGGAGTCTCCGGCCTCGGCCGAGGCAGAGAAGAACTGAGGCGCAAAACGAGCCTGTTACCATCTACCAACTACCAACTAACCAAGAAACGGAGAAGACAATGAAGAAGATTCTTGCAATAGCGATGTGCGCCGCGGCGATGCTGGCCGGCGCCAAGGACAGGATCGGCATCGCCGAGCCTGCGGTGGGCTCCAACTTCTCGAAGGACGACGCCCTCGCCATATGGGACGAGCTCGAGGCGTCCTTCCACAGTCCGGAATACACGCTCATCTCTCGTGCTGCGCTCAAGCAGATGATGACGGAGATAGGTCTTACCACCAGCTCCGACCTGCTGAACATGAATTCGTCGCAGAAGGCCAAGTTGGGACAGATCGAGGGCATCAAGTATCTGATCGTGCCGTCGCTGCGCAAGCTCGGCACCAGGATCACGCTCACGCTCAAGACGGTGGAGAGCTCCACAGGCGAGGTGGACCAGGAACGCTCCGCAACGCTCAAGGCGACGTCTCTCGACGAGATATCCGACAAGCTCGAAGTCACTCTCGCCGACATGCTCAGGAGCGACAAGAACGGCACCACGGTGGCGAAGTCCTCGAAGAAGTGCGCGCTCCTGACGCCGGTCATCAAGTTCTCCCCGGCGCCTGGCTACCTGCAGGGCGACTTCAACACTTGGATGCAGTCCGCACTGCTCTCCAAGGGCATCCAGCTCGCGAATCTCGCGGACGTGTCTCGCTTCCAGAAGGCGGGTCTCACGGAGATGACCGACCGCGACTACGCCGTCCTCGGCCGCGAGCTGCGCGTCGCCTGCCTGATCCAGTTCGAGATCACCGAGTTCGCGATCATCGACGTCCCCTGGGCATCGCCCGAGACGGGTGCGAGCGGGCACTCCTACTCCGGGCGCTTCCGCGCGCGGATGAAGGTGGTTGACGCGAACGACGGCTCGCTCGTCGACGCCTGTCCGGTGATGTACGACAACTTCCTCGGCAAGACGTCCAACGGAATGCCGCCGCCTCCAGTCGAATCGTGGGCCGAGCAGATGATCATGAAGGCCGTGATGGAGGTGATCGTGCCCCGCCTCGATCAGGTCCTTCAGGGCTTGAAGCGGGCAAACTGAGCACGAAGTGGCCTTTCGGAAATCCCCAACGCACGAGGAACCGCGAAATGGACATGAATATCCGCATCCCGCTCGCCCTGCTCGCCGCCGGCCTTCTGGCCGGCGGGTGCTCGACGATCGAGAACAACCATAGGCAGAAGATTCCGCTCATGGCGGCCTGGACGGCAGGCGACTCGGTGACCGCGCAGCAGATCGCCGGCGACAAGGTGAAGTCGCGTGCAGGGACTGGCGACGAGCTTGTCTGGCGCCTCGAGGCAGGCACGCTTGCGTTCACGTTCGGCAAGTACGCGGAGTCGCTGGATGAGTTCTCGGCGTCGGAGCGCCTGATCTCGGAGTATGACGAGCGCGCCACCGTGAGCGCGCGCGACGTCGGCTCCGAGGCCGGGGGCGCGCTTTCGAACTTGAACGCGCTCCCCTACCGGGGCTGGTGCCGGGACCGCATGGGACTTGAGATATACAAGTCACTTGCGTATCTGGGCCAGGGCAGGGAGGATTCCTTCCGGGCGCAGGTGAAGCGTCTGCGCGACCGCCAGAAGGAGATTCAGGAGGACTACGCGAAGTACTTCGAGCAGGAGAAGGCCGAGGTGGACAAGGCGAAGAAGGCCAATCCAGGCGCAGCCGCCAAGGCCGAGTCGGACGGGAGCGAGGCGTCGCTCGTTGCGAAGAACCCCAACTACGCGCAAAGCCTCGCAGAGATGCGCGCGGTGGCGCACAAGGGCTACGGGAACTTCCTCAACCCTCTGGCTCTCTACCTCTCCGCCCTCGGCAATATCCGCGACGGCAACTGGGACAATGCGGCAATCGACACCAAGCGTCTCCACGAGGCGCTGCCCGCCAATCCGTTCGTGGGCACGTTGCATGCGACGACGCTGCGCAACGCAGGCCGCGAAGTGCCAGCGTCGCTGGCGTCCACGTCGTCCTTCCCGTATCCGATGGACCGCGACTGCCTCTATGTGATCTTCGCGAACGGGCAGGGCGCGAACTTTCTGCAGCAGGACATCAAGTGGCCAATCATGGTCGCCTGGCCGGTCTGCGAATTCCACCCGTCCGCATACTCCGGGGCGCAGATCGTGGCTGGCGGGCAGACCGTCACCACGGCGCCGTTAGCGGACATGGACGCCATCCTCGCCGAGGAGTTCGACCAGCGCCTCCCCGGAATCATCACCCGCACGATAATCTCCACGCTCATCAAGGAGGGCGCGTACCGCGGCGGGCAAGTGGCTGCCATCGCCGCCAACAACGACTGGCGTGTGCAGGCGATAACCTTTGTCGCGGTGACGGTGGTGGGGACAGCTTACCGCTACGCGATGAACACGGCGGACACCCGCTCCTGGGAGACGCTTCCCAAGGAGTTCCAGATAGCCCAGATCCCGATGCCAGCAGACCGCAAGGTGCATGTGAATCTCACGGGCGCGTTCGGCGGCCCGTCGTTCGACGTCGCCGTCCCCGCGTCCTGCCGCTCTGCCGTGCTTTATGTGAGCGCGCCCTCGCCGAACAACGTGCGCGGCGTGGTGCTCCCGTTCGAGTCCAAATAATCTCATAAACAAAAAAGAAAGGAAACAGACATGAAACTGATCAGATTCGCAATGGCCGCCGCCCTCGCCGCCGCGGCAGGCTGCATGAACACGGTGAACACCACCGAGAATGCAGACAAGAACATGACCCCCACGCACATCGCCGACGCGCGCTTCGTGACCGACGGCTTCCTCCGCGACCGCCTGGCTCTCAGGAACGTGCGTTTCAGCCCCGCACCAGGCGGACTTCAGCAGGTGCAGGTGGAGGCCACGTCTCTGCGCGTGGGATTCTGGGACCAGGCGTTCGGCCCCGAGAGATACCACATCCGCTACAAGTTCACATGGTTCGACGTGAACGGAATGGCCGTGGAGACGGTGCTCTCCGACTGGCAGGACAAGTGGATTCTCCCAGGCGAGACGGTCCAGTTCCAGTCCGTGGCCCCGTCCCCGGCCTGCAAGGACTTCCGTTTGAACCTCATGGAGGGAAACTGAGGAAAACCCGGGCCGCGCCGTCAGAACGACATGGCGCGGCCTCCTAACAACCCGTAACGACAATCTAAAAGAAAGGACAATGAAATGAACATCATCAAGACGCTCTCCGCCACAGTCGCATTCGGCGGGCTCCTGCTCTCCACCGGCTGCACATCCACGCAGATCTACGACCCCACCGTGGATCGCACCAACATCCGCGACACGAGGCGCATATCCCAGGAGGAGATGCGCGAAGTGGCGCGCGCCGCCGTGCGCAACGCGCTCGTCGCGCCGAAGCTGGCCCGCTACGTCGAGAAGTTCCGCGCAGACCATGGAGGCCGCAATCCCGTGCTGAAGCTTGACCGCACGATAAACGACACGAACGACCCGGACCTCAACACATCTGTGATCTCCGACACCATCTTCGAGGAGCTGCTCAACTCCGACAAGGTGGAGGTCACGATGGCCGAAGGGCAGGGCCGCACGCAGGCCATCGGCAATTCGCGCCTCAACGCCCTCGACGACAACTTCAACAAGAACACGGTCGCAAAGGCCGGCACGCTCGTGGCGGCCAACCTCGTGATGCGCCCGAAGATCGTCTCGCAGGAGACGCGCGACGGCCGCGTTCGCAACATCGAGCGTTTCTTCGTGATGGACATGGCGGAGATCGAGAACGGCCTTATCATGTGGAAGTACTCCAAGCCGCTCGGTTTCGTTACAACCCGCGGATCCGTTGGCTGGTAAAACCGTCGTCAACTGCTAATCAAGGAGTTTCAAAATGAAGCACGTACATGCAAAATCCCTGCTCGCCGCCGCCGCGCTCTGCGCGGCCGGCTGCACGAGCGTCTCGACGTTCGACTACGAGGGCGCGCGCGGCACCATGATCCGCGTGAGCCCCAACGGCGGCGCGAAGTCCGTCGCCGTTATGCCGTTCATGGACCAGCGCGGCGCCTTCACCGGCGACCACCGCTACAACGACCGTGGGTCGTATTGGCTCGGCTGGATACCGTTCATGCCCAGCGGGTACGAGGTGAAGAACTCGCCCGAGAAGAGCGATGGCTTCATCACGCTCGAGCGGTTCCATGTGCATCCGCAGGAGGACTTCGCCGCCGCAGCCGCCGCGAGCCTTCGCCGCAGCGGCCTCTTCGCGAGGGTGTCGCAGGCGAACGACGCAGCTCAGGCGCAGGCCGACTACGTCTTCCGCGGCCGCATTAAGCTCGCCACCTACGAAGGCGACATCTGGAGCTGCTGCATCACCTACGGGTTCGCGCCGCTTCTCTGGGCGGTGGGCGTTCCCTACGCCACCAGCTACAACACGCTCTCCGTGGAGTTCGAGCTAATCGAGCGCGCCACCGGGAACAAGGTGTGGGGTTACGCCTACGACGGCAGCGACTACCTCAACCACTGGATATACCAGCCGCGCGTGGGTGAGGACGTGTCGCTCTTCGCCGCCCTCCTCAAGGAGGCGATGAACGGCGCCGTGGTCAATATGGCGCAGACTGTGCCCGGCCTGGCGCGGTGACGGCATGCTCACCGCCGGCGCGAAATTCGGCAGATACACCGTGGTCCGCACGCTCGGAACGGGCGGGATGGGCGCGGTGTATCTTGTCCGTCATGACGTCCTTGACGCATATTTCGCGCTAAAGGTGCTCTCTCCCGACATGGCTGCGCGAAACGCGCAGTTCATACCACGTTTCCTGCGCGAGGCGAAGCTCTGCTGCCGGATCCGGCATCCGAACCTGGTCTCCGTGCACGACGCCGGCCGCGACGAGGCCACCGGCCTCCACTACCTGGTGATGGACTACGCGCCAGGCGGCAACCTGCGCGAAATGCTGGACGCCGCCGACGGGCCGCTAGAGGCGGGCCGCGCGCTAAAGATCGCGCGCGAACTCGCCTCCGCGCTCGTCACGGCCTCCGAGTTCGGGCTCGTCCACCGCGACATCAAGCCGGAGAACATCATGTTCGGGCAGGAGGGAGAGGCGAAGCTCGCGGACCTGGGGATCGCGAAGTCCGCCGACGACAGCACTCTCGTCACCATGGAGAACGCCGTCTTCGGCACGCCGGCCTACATGTCCCCGGAGCAGGCCTACGACTCCGGCAAGGTGGACGCCCGGGCGGACGTCTACTCCCTCGGCATCGTCCTCTTCGAGATGCTCTCCGGCCGCCGTCCTTACGACGGCTCAAGCTCGATGAACGTCATCGCCAAGGTGCTGTCCCGGGATCCCGTCCCGGACGTGCGTTCCTTCGCGCCGGATGTCTCGGAGGAACTGGCCTCGGTCGTGCGCGACATGTGCGAGAAGAACGTCGCGAAGCGCATCCAGTCCGCAAAAGCGCTTCTCGACAGGCTTGATTCGATAGCCGGCAGCCGGACGAGCGTCGTGCGGACAAGCGTGAAGCGCGGTGTGGATCCCATAATAGTGTTCTCTGTAGTGGGCGGTGTTGTGGCCCTGGCGCTCGCAGGCGCATTCGTCTGGGGCTTCTTGCAGAGCAGAGTGCCGAAGCAGCCCGTTTCCGAACAGCCGCCGGTGCAGCTGGCCGCACAGCAGCCTGCCGGTCTCGATACTCCGCCCGAAAAGCCTGCGGAGACCATTGCCGACAAGCCCGTGGAAGTCGCGGAGAAGCCAACGGAAGTCATTTCCGGGCAATCTGCGGATCCCGTGCCGGAGAAGCCGTCGGAGAATGTAGAGAAGTCGGGGGAGACTGTTGCCGAAAAATCGGTGGAAGCTGTGGATAAGCCGGTGGAGACTGCAGAGAAACCGGTGGAGACTGTAGAGAAATCGGTGGAGACTGTAGAGAAATCGGTGGAGACTGTAGAGAAGCCGGTGGAGACTGTTGCCGAGAAACCTGTGGAAGCTGTGGGAAAACCGGCGGAGAAGACTGTTGCCGAGAATTCTGCGGAAGTCGTGGAGAAGCCAGCGGAAGTCGTCTCTAGACAGTCTGTGGAACCTGTGCCGGAGAAGCCGGCGGAAAATGTTCCCGAGAAATCGCCCGATGCCGTTCCCGCGGCTGTGCAGGTGCAGTCTTCTCCGCAGCCTTCTCAGGAGTCCGTTGTTGCTCCTGTTCCTGTGGCTGCGCCGCCGAAGCCGGCGTATGTGCCGCCGAAGCCTGCGACGGTGATACGGCCTGTGGCGCCCATGACGGTTGCGCAGGCGCCGGAGCCGGAGCCTCGGCCTGCCGATCCGGTCGTCGCCGGAAAGGCAGTCGTTCTAGGCGGCGATGACGACGACACGGCGGCGGTTAAGGCGCGCCTTGGCGCGCCCTCGTTCCAGCCTGCCGAGAACTCCTCGCGCCTCGCTGGGCAGATAGACGATATATGCGCGCGCAAGCCGTCGCGCGTCTATGTCAAGCTCGGCGGACTCGCCGCCAAGAGCGGTACATCCAAGGACGTCTTCGACAACCGCATTCGCAGCGTGGCCGACCGTCTGCGCGACAAAGGCGTGGATTTCCAGTTCGTCCTAGAGGAGGATTCGGACAAGACGCGCCCGTACAACGACGTAGTGCGAGAGGTGTGCGGACAGAAGAGCTACGATATATTCTCGGACGCGAAGGCTGATGGCAGATGAACGACGACGGATCACAGAGGTCGGACGACACGCTTGTGACGTGTTTCTTCGACGAGACGGATGCGCTGCGCGCAGGACGCGAACCGCCTCGTCCTCGTGCCGATCTCCCCGGCAGTTCGTGTGGTGCGGTCGTGTCCGTGATGCTGCGCCTGGGATCGCGGCGGGTTGCGCTTCTTTGCGGAGACGGCTTCGTGGTGGGGCGCCAGCGCAATTGCAGCATTGTGCCCCCTTTGCCGCCGCAGGGCGACGAAAAGGCGAGGCGCCGTTCGCTCAAGGTGAGCCGGCGCCACTGCGTGGTGTTCCGCGGAGATGCTGGATGGTGTGTGCGGGACGGCGAGGGCGACCGCAGGTCGTCGTTCGGCACATGGTGGCTCGGCCAGCAGGTGGAGGGGGTTGTGTTCATCGGATCGCAGAGGGGGCTGCTTTCGCTGGGCGGGCCGTCCGCCGTGGATTCGGTGGCGTTCGACGTCAGTTCTCTCGGGGCGTCACTCGTGCTCTCGTCGCGGCCTGACGCGGCGGAGACGCATGTGCTTCTCTGCGGCGAGACGCCGTTGGATTCGGTGGACGCGTGTCTGGCCGGGCTTTGGGTACGTTTCGCCGACGGCGGGATCCGTTGGCGCAGAGGCGGCGAGTCGGGGACCCTCGTCCCTGGAACGCGCGTCCCCGGCGCTTCCGGCGACCTGTGGGTGGAGTGACGCCTCCGCCGTCTGGCGCATGATCACGCTAATGGGCGGCACGGACTGCCGGATTTATGGTAAAATACCTGTGTCTCCTTCAACATCAAATTTCAACACCAGAATCATGTTCAAAATAGGATGCCATCTATCCAGCGCGGGCGGATACCTCGCCATGGCCCAGACGGCCGTGTCGATCGGCGCCAACGTCTTCCAGTTCTTCACGCGCAACCCGCGCGGCGGCGCCGCCAAGCCTCTTGACATGGAAGACGTCAAGAAGTTCGAGGAATTCGCCGCATCCCACGGCATCGGCCCCATCCTCGCCCACGCCCCCTACACCATCAACGCCGCCGGAGCCGATGAGCGCGTGCGCGATTTCGCCGAAAGCACGCTCCTTGACGACCTCAGGCGCCTTGAGCATACGCCCGGCGCCCTCTACAACTTCCATCCCGGTTCGCATGTCGGGCAGGGGGCGGAGAAGGGGATCGAGCTGATTTCGTCGATGCTCGTGAGGATATTCAGCCGCTTCGAGGCGACGCTTGCGACGACGGTTCTCCTCGAGTCGATGTCCGGCAAGGGGTCTGAGGTGGGGCGCGACTTCGGAGAGCTCCGCGCCATAATAGACAGGGTGGAGGGCGAACTCGCCGAACAGGGCGCCGCGCCGCAGAGGCTTGGCGTGTGCCTCGACACTTGCCATGTGTGGGACGGTGGCTACGACATCGTGGGAGATCTCGACGGTGTTCTCGACGAGTTCGACCGCGTGGTGGGCCTCGACCGGCTCAAGGCCGTCCATCTCAACGACTCGCTGAATCCCCTCGCCGCCCACAAGGACCGCCACGCCTGCATCGGGAAGGGCAAGATAGGCGAGGAGGCCCTTGCGCGCGTCATAGACAATCCGCGTCTCCGCGATCTGCCGTTCTACCTCGAGACGCCCAACGACCTCGACGGCTATCGTCGCGAGATCGCCATGCTCAAGGCGCTTCGCGGCGACTGAGTTCATGTCGGCCGTGCGGGACGGTTCGCCCGCGGCGACACGCCGTAGCGTTCGAGGAAGATGTGCGAAAGGCGATTCGCCGAGTTGAATCCGCACCGCGCCGCCACCACTTCAAGCTTTTGACTTCTGTCTTTCAGCAGACGGCGGGCCTCGGCCAGCCGAAGCTGCAGAATCTTCTCCCGCACGGTGGTGTGCTCGTATTGCCTGAATCTGAGCGCCAGAAGCGATTGCGATGTTCCGCAGTGGTTGGCGACGTCCGCCGCGGATATCCCCTTTAACGCATTTGCGGCGATGTAGGCGTTTGCGCGTTCGATCAGCGCAGTGACGGGCGACGAGAACGAAGTGGAGCTTCTTTCAAAGACCTTCAGCGGCGGCGTGCGCAGGATGTTCGGGCGCAGTTCGTCCTTCCGTCGGCGCATGAGACGATCCAGGGCAAGCGCGGTTTCATGGCCCTGCCGTTCCGTGTCGCGGTCTATGCTCGATAGAGCGGGTTCCACGGAGTCGCAGATCAGAGGGTTGTTGTCCACGCCAAGGACGGACAGTTCGCCGGGGATGTCTATGCGCGCAATGGCCGCAGCCTCGTACACCTGATTTACGAGGTAGTCGCCGGCAAGAAAAAGCGCCGCCGGACGAGGAAGCTCCATGATCGACTCGGAAAGGGGAGGCCTGAGCACAACGACTTCGTGGCCAAGGCGTCTCAATGTCCTGGTATATCCTCTGAGGCGTGTGCGGGACCAGCGGGCGGGCGTTTCGCCGCCGAAATATGCGAAGGATCGGCGCCCTCCGAGCCGGAAGAGATATTCGGCAGCGAGCCGTCCTATGGCTTCCCCGTCCGTCTCCGAGAAGATGATCTTCTCGCGCCGGCGGAACAGGGCCTCGTCGCTGTTACCTATCGTAGCCAGTGGGATCCGCGAGGCAAGAAGGGCGTCGGCGAGGTCGTCTCCGAGGGGATGGTTGACGATTATACCGTCGATTCCATTCTTCGGGGCGTTTAGGATGTCGGCTTCCGTCATCTTCATCGGCGGCAGGAAGAGATGCGGGCTCCAGCCGCGGCGCTCGCGGAGGAACCGCATTACTCCGTTTAGCACCGCAAGATTGTCCGGGTTGATCAAATGGAACGATATGAGAACTCTCTTCTTCGTGGCCATGGGCGCATTATATCATAATCCACCGACCGCCTGTGATTGAAAACGACATAAACTCTTTGGCGAAAACGACATATCGCGGCTTTGACCGCATGGGCGTGTTTTGCTAGAATATCTAGAAACTTGAAGGAGGACATGTCATTATGTCGAGAATGAAACGCGCGGTGACAGTGGTTGCCGCTTTTGTGGCCGTATTGTCCGCAGTGGATGCCATTGCAGCGGACTACACTTGGACCGGCGCCGGCGACGGCGTGACGTGGTCCAACGCCGACAACTGGGACGGCGGGAACAAGTTCGTGTCGTCCACAAGCAACCGGCTCATATTCCAGAACCCCAATGCGGACGCCGTGATCTCCCTTCCCGGCGACATCTCCGTCAACTGCATCAAATTCGCGGCTGGCTGCAAGTCGATGACGCTGACGGGCGCCGCCGGCAGAAAAATCACGAACACCTACAAGAGCGAGACGCTGACGGACGAGACGATCGAAACGGGGTCTTCAATCTTCGTGGAGACGACCGAGCCGATCAAGATTGACGTCATCCAGGTGATGACTGGCGGGCGATCGGTGGGCCTCGCGCAGGGCGCGCACCTGGAGATCCTCAAGCCAATCGTGGACAACTCGGAGAAGAAGGGGCGCGTGTACTTCCGCACGCTGGGCGTGTCGCCCAACTCCTATCTGAAGATAGGCTACGATCCTACTTCGGCCACCTACTCGCTCGACCCCAAGGAGGGCAGCTTCCTCTTCAATTTCGTGGGCGGTACTAATGAAATCTCCGCCGCACTTTGCGCCACCGTACAGTCCTCCCCCAAGCCGATCGTCTGCGACCAGAAGACATTTCTGAAGCTGAGCGCGGGTTCGTATCCGCGCAAGATCACCGTAGGATACAACAGCTGTATCCGCACCGAGGGCGCGGTGACTCTCGGCGCAGGCATATCCATCACGTCGCGTTCGGCCACATTGGACTTCGGCGGCGCCACGACCGTCTCTGGCGGCATCCAGTACACCTACAGCGGCAACGAAACGATCTCACATACACTGAAATTCGGCGGAGACGCGTCCATAGGTGGCGATGTGACCATCGCCAAGAACGCCGGCTCCTACACGCTGGACCTCGCCTCCGGCGTCCGCGTGGACTTCAACGGGAAGGTCAGCCTTTCCGGCGCGGGCCTGGCGCAAAGCATCCCCACCACGTCCGAGATCCATTATCACGACGTTGTTAGCTGCAACAACTTCTACGACGGCGGGTCCGAGCCGGCGTCCGGCCACCGCGGCGGCTCGATCCACCTCTATGCGCAAATCCAGCCGATGACATTCTACCTGCGCGGCTACAACGTAGTGTGCGAGGCGGCGAACGTGCTGCCGAGCGGCAGAGACATACGCTGGCGCTGGGAAAGCCAGGCGAATTGCGGAATCGTGGACATGAACGGGTTCGACCAGACCACGACGCACCTCAACGCCATTGGCGCGTTCAACGGAACCGACAAGAACTTGATAAAGTCGAGCAAGCCCTGCACGCTCACGATCAACGACACGTTCAGCGGGGCGGATTCCGCCAATGCGAGAATCGCGGTGCAGGGCGCGATCTCGATCGTCCATGGCGGCACGGAGACCCAGGAGTTCAACAGCCGCGACATAAATACGACGGGGGACATCACCATCAACTCGGGCAAGATAAAGCTGACTGGGACGACGGCGATCTATTCGGTCAAGAAGATCATCATCGGGGAGGACGGCGAATTGGTGCTTGCCGGGACGTCGTCGGCGCCGATCCCTGCGAACATCCTTCTTTACTTCGACAGCGACGGCGGGTGCATCGACGCGACGGACTACCAGGGCTCGGAGCTCGTGATCTCCGCCCGCGTGCTCGTGGACGGCGAATTCGTCACCAACGGCGTGTACACGGCCGAGAACGCGACCTGGCTGAAGGGGTCGAAGATCACGGTGAACGCAGACCAGGCGGTGACGTGGCGCAATGCGGTTGACGGAGACTGGTCTGAATCGGGCAAGTGGACGAAGACGCCGGCCGCGGGCGAGGCGGCGATCATCGACGTGGCCGGCGCGGACTACACGGTCTCGATCACTTCGGACAACACGGCGATGGGACCGCTCACGATCGGCAACGAAACAGGCGTCGCGACGCTGTCCGTAGGCGCGGAGATATCGTGGCCGGCATGGTCCGCGGTGAATGTGAACAGCGGCGGGCGCATCTCCGTGGGGAACGGCGGCGCAATGACGTACAACAGCTACGAACATGCGGCGGGCGGCAACCTTACGCTGAACGCCGGGGGTAAGCTTGAGGTTTCCGGCAACGGCGCCATGACGCTCTCCACGCAGAAGGAGTCTCCGATCAGCCAGAAGGGCGGAGACATCGTGGTCGGCGGCACCTCGAAGCTGACGCTCGAAGGCGACAGGACTCTCTTCTTCGGATCCGGCAAGGTCATCCTCAAAGACTCCGCCGTCCTCGAGACCGTCACCGGGAAGAAGGCGAACGGATCCGCGCTGAACGACATACGCTTATACACGCGCAGCACAATGCCTGGCGTGACAAACCACATCATTGTGCAGGACAGCGCGGTCGTCCGCCCCAAGGACAACAACATGCACAATCTCGACCAGGTGATCTTCGGCATCCCGAACGGCTCCTCCGGCGAGTATCTTTTCCGCATGGACTACGGGAGCTCGGCGCGCAGCCACTTCGGCAACCAGATCGAGCTTGGCGCCACATGGGGGTACGCCGAGATGAACGTCACGGCCGGCATTGTGGCCGTAGGGCCATACGGAATCGGCGTGGGCGGGTTCTACTATGACGGGCGCATAGTCTCGAACGCGGACGTCGTGGGCGTGCTGAACGTCTCGGGCGGCGCAGTGGACGTCTACGCCTCCCAGTATGGCGACACGAAGACCCGCGTGCGCGGGTTGCTGCTCGGCGAGGGATGGTACGACAAGAAGACGGCCTCGTCGCACAACCTCTTCACGGGCTATGTGAATCTTTCCGGCGGCGTCATCTCCAACAGGTACGGCGCGGTGATCCTCGGCGCCGGCGCGGCCAAGGGTGTCTGGACGCAGACCGGCGGCGAATTCGTGAACACGTCTCTGCAGGCGAAGGGGCCGATGATCCTAGGATGGCTCGGCGGCGAAGGCACGTTCATCCTTTCCAACGGCACGGTGAACGTCGCAAGCGCGAACGTCACGGTCTACGTGGGCGGCGTCGAGACGAATCTCACGCCGTGGGTGCTCGAGGCCCAGGCGCCGTCGAGCGCGGACGCGTCCACCGGACTTCTCTCGCTCCAGGGCGGTTCGTTCACGACGGCGGGCGACGTCGTCGTGGGGCGGGACGGCAACGGAACGATCGATGTGGGCGTGAACGGAAGTCTGAACGCCAGGAGCCTGGAGCTGAAGACCTCGGCGGCCGGGGATGTGCCGGCGCATTCTTCGACGATCCGGTTCAAGGCCGACGGCGCGGCATGCGGCAGAATCGCGCTCACGGGGGCGATGAAGTCGCGGAGCGACGCGCGCATCGAGATCGATCTTTCGGAATGGGACGGAGAGACGAAGCTCGTGTTCCTTACGTGCAGCGGCATGGAGGGGAGCGCGGTCGACTGGAGCAACGTCGTCATCTCCGGCGTCGACGTGTCCAGATTCTCCAACGCGGGCGGCGGACGGTATGTCTTCCGTCAGGACGCGACTGGCATCTCCGTGGCGAGAACGTCCGGCCTGATTATAGGATTCAAATGATATGAACTCGAAATTCTTTCTGGCGGCTGCGCTGCTCGCGCTTTCGGCGCGGGCGCGCGAATACATTGTCGCGCCCGAAGACGGCGGCGACGGGATTCTCCGCGCAATCGCGGCGGCGAGCGGCGAGGGCGGCGGCGAGGTGGTGCTTAAGAGCGGCGTGTACAGGCTCGAAGGCACTTTGTCGTTCAAGGCGAAACACGTGAAGGTGCGGGCCGCGGAAAAGGGTGGCGCCGTTCTCTCCGGTGCGGTGCCGGTGGGCGGCTGGCAGAAGGTGGAGGGGAAGCCCTGGCTCAAGGCGAAGCTCGCAGGTGCGGACTACTTCCGCTCGCTTGTGGTGAACGGCAAGTATGCGCCTCGCGCAGAGTTCCCGGGCGGCGGGAAGAAGCTTCTCAACACGAACGTCTGGAACGTGAGGTGGCTCTCCTCGATCGGCAACGGCTGGGAGCGGCAGCCTACGCGCGAGGAGTCCTCTACCGTGTTCGTGAAGAAAGGCGACATTCCGGAGACTTTCGATCCCGCGTCTGCCGACGTGCGGGTCTACCACGACTGGGACGATTCTCTCGTGCGCGCCGACAAGTGGTTCCCCGACAGGCTCCGTCTTGAATTGAAGGATCCCTGCCGCTTTCCGCCCGGCTCGTTCAACCGCCACGGCTACGTGATATACAACACGGAAGAGGGAATGCTCGTGCCTGGTAATTGGCGCTTCGACGCCGTCGAGGGCGTTGTCTACTATTGGCCGAGGGAGGGCGAGACCGCAGACTGTGTGAAGGTCGAGACTCCGAAGGTTGTGAAGCTGGTTGAATTCGCGAATTCAGACGGCGTGGAGTTCGACGGCGTTGTGTTTGAATGTGCGAAGCCGCCGATGCAGCGCTCCACCTTCAGCGGAGTGGGCATAGATGCGGCGGTCACCGTGAAGAAGTCCGACAACTGCGCGTTCAAGAACTGCACGTTCCGCAACTGCGGAGGCATTGCGCTGCGCATGGCAGATTGCCCGAAGGCGCGGCTGGAAGGGAACCTGTTCGAGCGGAGCGGCTCTTGCGCGCTCCAGGCCAACGGCGTGGACCTGGCAATGTCCGGCAACCGCTTCCTTTCGTCCGGTTTGGTCTTTACCTCGGCCTGCGCCTGCAATCTGGGCGGGCGCAACATCAGATTCCTTTCAAACGAGATTGACGGCGCGCCGTACTGCGGGGTGGTGTTCAGCGGCAGCGGCCATCTTTTCGAGTCCAACGTGGTGCGCAACATTATGCAGTCTCTGCACGACGGCGCGGCGTTCTACGGAATGGGCGCGGAGACGACGTTCCGGCGGAACCGCGTGTACGACAACCTGCCCGGCGAACGTGCGCGGCACGCATTCTACTTCGACGAGGGCGCCAGAGACGGAACCATTGTCGACAACTACGTCGAGGGCGGCTTCCGCTGCTGCGTCCTCAACCATTTCGCCTACAACATAGTCGTGTCCAACAATGTGTTCAAGACGCCGGGTGACCAGTACATTTCGTTTTCCGGTTCGCGGTGGGGAACGTGCGTATGCAACCGCTTCGAGTGCGGCGGCGTTTTCGCGCAGATGCCGAGCCCGCACGAGGTCACGAACTGGGCCGGCAACGTCTTCGTGGAGAAGGGCGTTGAAAAGGAAGTGCCCCTTTCCGCAAGGCCGGTAAAGGCGGACGCAAAGCCGGTCCCAGCGCCATACACGAAGAGCGCGCCGAAGATCGACGGTTGCGTGGACGCCGAGGACTGGCCCGGAGTGTGGTCTCACGCCACGACCGCCGCGGACGGCAGTTCTCTTCACGGCACGCCGCGTATGTTCAGAGCCTGCCACGACGGCACGAACCTTTACGTCGCCGTGCGTGCTCCCCATTATAGATGGGAGGCTCCGGCCACGAATGCCGCCGCCGGAGCGGACTGGGTGCGCTTCCGCTTCGCCGGCGGAGAGCTGGAGCTTCGCGCGGACGGTGCGGCGCGCGCCAGCGGGGTGTCGCCGCTGCGGCACTATGCCGGTTTGGAGAAGACGAAGAAGAAGGGCATGGGATGGGCTATGGTCTACCAGGCATCTCTGCCGCTCGCGGGGTTCGGCGTCTCTGTGGACGAGGCGAACCTCATGGATTTCGACGTCGCGATCCACGACTCCCTCACCGGCGAGACGAGGCACGTCAATCCGTCGTGCTCCAATGCCACGCCGTCGACGCTCAGAATCGAATTCCCGGGACGTTCCCCGCGGTGGATCGATGTGCTGCCGATGGGGGTGAAGAGCGAGAATCCGATCGCCGACGGCGCTGCATACATCTTTTGGCTGACGCCGCAAGGGAATCCAGTGCATGACCGCGTCACGGAGCAGGTGAAGGCGTTCCGCAAACAGCGGGGCATGCAGACGGGAGCGCTGTTGCAGTGCACGCTCGGGCACGGCGGAGGGCCGGGCGACGGAGCGGCGAGGACGCCGTGGCAGATGATGGACTGGAAATGGAAGCAGGTTCCCGCCACCTTCTACAAGTTCTGTCCGCTCGATCCCCGCTTCCGCGAATACATCGTGGAGCAGTGCCGCAAGATCGCCGCCGTGAAGCCGGACTTCTTCATGTTCGACGACGACAGCAGAATGGAACGGGGCTGCTACTGTCCGCTCCACATGGCGGCGTACGAGAAGGTGAAGGACAAGAAGAGCTGGGAGGAGTTCACGGACGACACGCTCGCAGACTACGTGCAGCTCGTCCGCGACTGTTTCCCGAAGGAGATCCCCGGAATGTTCTGCTGCGTCAACTGCACCGCGCAGAGCGGCGCGAGGATGGCGCGCATCGCGGCGGGCGAGGGGCACACGCCGATTCTGCGCCTTGGCGGCGCGCCGTACTGGGAGGAGAAGAAGTTCGACATGCTGAGCATGCGCGCTCTCTATGCGCGCGAGCGCGAGCTGGTGGCCGACCCTGGCGTGGCGCTTCTCATGGAGGCGGACACTTGTCCGCACGTGGTCGCGAGGACCAGCGCCACGCGCTACTCCGAATTCCTGCAGATGGTCGCGCTCGAGGGATTCACGGGCGCGAAGATGTGGATCACCCCAACGAGGCCGGAAAAGCTCAAGACGGAGGGCGTGTCGTTCGCGAAATACAAGGCTGTGCTCAGGCGAGACAGGGCGGCGATCAGGTATCTTACGGAGTCTGCCGGAAAGGCGCGGGCGGGCAGGACGCCACCGGACGAACTCGGCGTCAAGATTGTGCTGGGCGAGAAACCAGCGCCTTTCGGGGTCAACGACTGGGGCAAGAGCTGCCTCGGTAGGCATGGCATCCCGTACTATTACGGAAAATGGGCGAAGGGTGACGTCGTGGCGATCACGGGAGACGAGGTGAAGTACTTCTCTGACGATGAGCTGAGGCGGTTCGTGGGCGGACCCTTGCTTCTGGACAAGGCCGCCGCCGAGGAGTTCGCAAAGCGGGGATTCGGAGAGGAGATCAAGGCGAAGAACGTGGAGACCACAGACTTCACCGTCTATCCATATCCGCAGCATTATTCGAGGATGGCGTCGCTCTACAAGTCCGGCAAGGACGACATCGTCGCCAGGCTCCGCAGGCTAGACAGGGGCTACGTGCCGGGACGTGTCTACATCGCCGACTACGGATCGTATCACCTCGCTACCGGATTCGACCGTGAAGGGGCCAGGTACATTCTCATAGACAATCTCGATGTCGATATCCCCGAGAAGCTCTTCATCGTGACGCCGTGGGACGCCGAAGGGCTCGAAGAGTTCAAGGACGGACGTTGGCAGGCGGCGGACATCACGCGTTCGGCTCCAAAGGGCAAGGGCGGCGCCACGGCGCTCAACGGGCCGTTCCTGCCGCACCGCCCGAGGCTCTTCCGCAAGAGTACGCCACGCCCCCCGTCCCAATAACTCAGATAGACGGACATTCTTCAAAGAATCGTTGGCATTTCGTTTCGTGTTGCGTAGGCGGCAGGGAAATGGTACACTTGACGCATGAAAACACAAGCCCTCATCGTCGTGGCCGCTTTGGCGGCATGTTCCGCACTCGCTCAGATGAAGTCCGCCCCCGTGTGGGACCTTGCAAAGGACGCTGGAGCGCTCTCCGCCGAGCTCAAGGCGAAGAAGTCCCTGCCCATATCGTCGGCTGCGCAGTTCGAGATACCATGCGCCGTGATCCAGGACTTCTCCACCTTCACGGTCTTCATCAAGCTGAAATTCAACGAAGTCGAGGACCGCACACAGCTGAAGATCTTCGACCAGATAACATCCGACGCCGGATGGTCGTTCTCCATCATGAACTACGGTCGCGTGGGGAGCCCCATGACGCTGAACGTAAATGGCGTAACCTACAACACCGGATGGTTCCGCTCGAAGCCCGGCGAGACGCACACGTTCACCATCGCCGCAAAGAAGGGGCTGGTGGTCGTGTACATGGACGACCGCGTGTTCAAACGCTGCTTCACCACGGTGACGCCGGCGTCCACGCCCATCAAGGTGGGCGGCAGCGGAAAGAACATGCCGGAGATGAAGGGCGTTGAACTGTTGGAGCTGAAGATATACGGGCCCAAGGAGGAGTTCTGGGCCAAGGGCGAACCTCGCGAATTCGCCGTTGGCTACAAGGGCGGCAAGGGGTGGATGGTGGCCGTGCCCGCAAAGGAGACCAAGAATCTTCCGCGCCTCCTCTACTACGGGGACTCCATCTCCCACGGCTACTCTGCGCCGCTCAACAAACTCCTCAAGGACAAGGCGTATCTCTACCACTGGAGCAACTTCGTCGGTGGCTTCTCCATCAACGAGAAGGCTTTCAACGACGTGGCCACGCTTGCGAAGTATGACATGATCGTCTTCAACAACGGTCTCCACTCCCTGCATTGGACGCCCGACAAGGCAACCGACGAGCAGATAGCCGGCGTGACTCGCGCGATCGTGCACGCGTTCCGCAAGGGCGCGCCCCAGGCGAAGCTCGTGTGGCTCTCCACCACGCCGCATACGGCGAAGAAGGGCCCCGGCGGGAAGGTGTCCGCCACAGGCGAGCGCGACCCGATCGTACAGCGCATCAACCGCATAGCGGCCAAGGTGATGAAGGAGGAGAATGTGGACGTGATAGACGGCTACGGGCTTCTCATAGGGCATCTCGATCTGGCCTCAGGCGACCAGTACCACTGGAAGGGCCCGGCCTACGAGATTCTCGCCAAGGCGATCGCGGACAAGTTCCGCGAAGTGACGGGCGCAAGATGACGGAGGGCCATTGCAGGCGTTCCTGATGATATTCAAGGTGGCCGCGCGCGCCATCTGGCGGAACAAGACGCGCTCTGCCCTCACGATGCTGGGGATAATCTTCGGCATCGCGGCGGTGATCGTGGTGCTGGCGATCGGCAAGGGCGCGAGCGCCAACATGGTGGCGCAGATCGCGAAGATGGGCGACAACGTGGTGATGATATTCTCCGAGCAGCGCCATGCGGCCGCGGGCGTGCACGGCGGCGCGGGCGAGGGACAGTCGCTCACCGCCTCCGACGGCCTAGCGATCCGCCGCGAGCTTGCGCACCTTGTGAAGGCCGAGTCGCCCGAAGTGCGCACGCAGATGCAGGTACTGTACGCGGACAAGAACTGGAACACGTCCATCTACGGCTGCTCCACTGAGTTCCCCGTGATACGCAACTGGCAGGTGGGCGAGGGGGACTTCTTCACGGAGCAGGAGGAGCGGCAGAGTGCGCGCGTGTGCACGTTGGGCCGCACCGTCGCCCAGAACCTGTTCCCGGGTGGAGATCCGGTGGGGCGCACGATCCGCATAGGCAACATGCCCTTCCGCGTGAAGGGCGTGATGGAGACGAAGGGAGTGGGGGGCATGGGCCAGGACCAGGACGACGCCGTGCTGGCTCCGTACACGACCGTTCGCCGCGTGCTGCAGGCCTCCACCTTCCCCGACAACGTGCGCCAGATAAAGCTCTCGCTCTACTCAATGGACCAGATAGAGGAGGCCAAGCGCGAGATAGGCGCGCTCCTCCGCCAGCGCCACAGGCTGGGAGATTCGGCCGACGACGACTTCCGCATAATCGACATGGCGGAGATAACCTCGACCATGAGCGGAGTGTCCAACACCATGACGGTGCTTCTCGCCGCGGTGGCGGCGATCTCGCTTCTGGTGGGGGGCATCGGCATAATGAACATCATGCTTGTGTCGGTCACGGAGCGCATACGCGAGATAGGCCTCAGGATGGCGATTGGCGCCACGCCCTCGAACATCCTCTCGCAGTTCATCCTCGAGGCGGTGCTGCTCTCTTCCATTGGCGGCGGTGTGGGGGTCGCGATAGGCGTCTCGGGCGCGCAGTGGCTGGGCGGCCTTCTCGGCTGGCCGATTCTTGTGGAGACCGGCTCAACGGCCGTGGCCTTCCTTTTCTCGGCGCTCGTGGGGATGTTCTTCGGCTTCTATCCGGCGTGGAGGGCGTCGAAGCTGAACCCGATCGACTGTCTGAGGTATGAATGATCCAAGGAGGATGCAGCGATGAAGACATTGATGATAATGGCCGTGTTCGTGGCGTGCGCGGGATGCTCGGACGTCTCGGGAAGCGCGGCGCGGCCGCGGGACTTCTTCGGCGGCAAGAAGCCGCTCGTCGTAGAGGCGGGCCCGGCGGAGTCGCTCGTCGCTGTGCGTGACAAGGTGCGCGCGATGTCTGCCGGAGAAAAGGCCGACGGCGTCGAGGTGCGCCTTGCGCCGGGGCGATACGTGCTTGACAAGGAGCTGGCCCTCGGCCCGGAGGACTCCGGCGCGCCGGGGGCGCCGATTGTGTGGCGTGGTGCGCCGGGCGGCGGCACGTGCCTGACCGCGGGGCGCGACGTCCCGGCGGAGCTCTTCAAACCCGATCCCGCACACCCCGGGGTGATGGTAGCGGACGTCTCCGCGTGGAAGCTGGAGTGGCCCAAGCCGCCCAGAAGCGAATGCCGCGAGCCGTATCCGATCCCGGAGATATACGTGGACGGCGAGCGGTACGAGCCTGCAGGCTGGCCGGACTGGCCCACGGTGGCCGCTCCCGGCGACACCAACGGCGGCTGGACGGTCATCACCTCGTTTCCCGACATGGGCACGCGCAGCGGCACCGGCAGCGTAGGAGACGCCGGCAAGCGCTTCAAGGTGGAGAAGCCGCGTGGCGGAACTTTCGGATACGAAGGCGACAGGCCATCGCGCTGGACGAACGCCAAGAGCGTCCTGCTCCACGGCTTCTGGTGCTTCGACTGGGCGGAGTCCAAAATCCCCGTCAAGAGCATAAACGCGGAGTCAAACACGATCACGCTGGCCTACCAGCACTCGTACGGCGTGCGGAAGGGCAACCCCAGCCCGCGCAGATGGCGCGCCATGAACCTGCTGGAGGAGCTGGACAGACCCGGCGAGTGTTTCGTGGACATGGAGACGAGCCGGATATACATAATGCCGCGCCGTCCTCTCTCCGTCGCCTCGCGCGTCACGATCACTTGGGCCCAGCGCAGCATCGTCTCGATCAGAGGCGCGCACGACTTCGCCGTGGCCGACATGGAGCTTTTCGGCTCGTGGACGCATGCCGTCTACGCCATGGGCGTGACCAACGCGGTATTCGACGGACTTGCCGTGCACGGCGTGCGCCTGAGGGGCTTTGACATGCACAAGGCGCAGAACACGACGGTCTCCGCCTGCGACGTGCACGACGTCGGCAACGGGGGCGTATACGTGGACGGAGGCGACCGCCGTACGCTCACGAGGGGAGAGAACGTGGTGGAGGACTGTCTTGTGCGCTCCTTCTCCAAAAACCGTCTCACGAGCGCCTATGCGATCCACATGGCGGGCTGCGGCAACACGGCCCGCCACAATGAGATGTTCGACGCGCCGCACCAGGCCGCCTCGCTCTACGGCAACGACAACCTATTTGAGTACAACGTGGTCTCCAACGTGCTTCAGTGCACTGACGACGCGGGCGCCTACTACACCGGCCGAAACCCCTCTTGCCGCGGCAACATGCTGCGCTACAACCTCTTCGCCGACATCGGCTCCAACCGCGGCCACGGCAACGCCGCAGTGTATTTCGACGACGGCGACGGCGGCAACGAGGTGTTCGGATGCGTGTTCAGGCGCTGTGGCGCGCCCGGCCGCGGGTCCTTCGGCACGGTGTTCTGCCACGGCGGATACTCGAACGTGGTGCGCAACTGCCTCTTCATAGACTGCGAGCGTCCGCTGGGTTCGTCCCCGTGGAAGCAGAAGCGCTGGGAGGAGTTCCTCAAGGAGGGATACATGGTGAGCCGCATCAAGAAGGAGGTGGACATCGAAAGCCCGACCTTCCTCGCCCGCTACCCCGAACTGAACGGATACCTTCCCGGCCAGGCCGACGATCTGCGCTGGAACGCCGCCTTCGACAACGTGTTCGTGAACGCCCGCGAGATCATGAAGGGCCGCTGGACCACGAACGAGACGGACGTGGCCGCCGCGTCGCTCCCTCCTGGAGACGCGAACGCCGCCTGCCGATCGCTTCTGCCTTCGTTCAGGCCGATCCCGTACGAGAAGATCGGCCGCCGCCGTTAGATGCCCCAACTACCTTGCCTATAAGTTGAATGGTTGAAAAGTTGAAAAGTTGAAAAGGTGAAAAGTTCCATGACGACTTATCCTCATTTACATTCACGTGCGAAGCGCGGGCGGCGGGCTAACTATCCAACTACCCAACTACCTAACCACCTAACTACCTAAAGGAAGAACTATGAAGACACTGAACATCGCAATCGTCGGATTCGGCTTCATGGGCCGCACGCATTTCGGCGCATGGAAGAAGATCCCCGGCGCTAAGATCGCCGCCATCTGCGACGTGAACCTGAAGCAGCTGACCAACAAGGTGAAGGGCAACGGCAAGGACGCCGACATGACGACCGACTTCACGGGCATCGCCGTGCACGACGACTTCGACGCGATGCTCGCGGCCGGCGGCATAGACGTGGTGGACCTCACCCTGCCCACCCCCCTCCACCCGCCGCTGGTGGCCAAGGCCCTCGCCGCCGGCTGCCATGTGCTCTGCGAGAAGCCGATGGCGCTCGACGCCAAGGCGTGCGGGACGATGATCGCCGCGGCGAAGAAGGCGAAGGGCAAGCTGATGATAGCGCAGTGCCTCAGGTTCGCTCCCGCCACCAAGTACATCCACGACCTGGTGGCGTCGCGGAAATACGGCGGCGTTGTGGCGGCGTCGTTCGACCGGATGTCGATGGCGCCTGGATGGGGAGGCAAGAAGAGCTGGTTCCTCGACGAGAAGGCCTCCGGCGGGATGATCCTCGACATGCACATCCACGACGCCGACTTCATCAACTGGACCTTCGGCCGCCCGAAGTCGGTGTCCGTGCGCCGCCATGTCCGCGCCGACGGCCTGACGGATCGCACGATGTCGCTCTACGACTACGGAAATTGCGTTGTCACGAGCGCGACGAGTTGGGCCGCGGCGCCGTCGTTCGTGTTCGAGGCGCGCTTCCTCGTGGAGTTCGAGAAGGCGACGGTTGTGATGGACGCCAAGCGCGCCGAGCCGCTGCAGGTGTATCCCTTCAAGGGCAAGCCGTTCTGCCCGAAGCTCGACTATTCGCTTTCCGCCTACGACGCGGAGGTGAAGGCGTTCGCCGACTGGGTGCGCGGCCGCCGCGCGTCGATGCCGTTGACGCTCGAGGACGCTCGAGACGCCGTCGCGCTCGTCGACGCCGAGCGCCGGAGCATGTCCACAGGCCGCCCGGTGAAGCTCTAGCCTCGCCGGCGGAGCCCCCCGTTCATTTCCCGGTAACCAGGCGTTGCTTCCCGCCCACGCCCGAACGCGGGTGCAACGCTAACACATCTTCGCAACCTACAGACGGATGCGCAGGAAAGCCCTCTTCGCCGTTCCGTCGCCAGGCGTAACCCTGAAGCGCATGTCGGTGCCGTCAACGCCCAGCGCCTCCACCTTAGGCGCGAGCTTTGCAGAGCCGTTCCAGTCGGCGAGATCGCTCGTCGCCTCGAACATCTCAGCGACCTTTTCCAACGAAACTTCCACATCCTCTGTTCCGTCCGCCACGGACACGGAGACCGTCATGGACAGTGCGGACACTTGCTTTGTTGCGGCATGTTCAATGACAATGTTGCCCAATGTTACCTTCGGCGTCTGGATGAAAAGTCTTTGTGCGCCAAGGCGATAAGACACTCCCGCCTTTTTCGAAGCGACCACTGCCTCTTCTCCGCCTTCAACACTTTGAGCCCATGTCCGGAAGTTCGAATACTCGGCGGCGTTCCCGCCAATCAGATTCACTACGTCCGGATCGGCAAAACCGATCGACGCCACGACATCATGCACATGGGCCCCATCCTCTCCTTCTCCGATTTGCGGCATAATCTCGTCTGGTTTGGCGGCTTGGGTCATAAGTATGGATTTGACGGTGATTCCGTCGCACTTGACGATGATTAGTCCCTCGCGTACCGTCCCGGTGTTGTTCTCAGAGATCTGAAGTTCAATCTCCGCTGAACCATTACCGGAGACATACCCCTTCGCGTTTGATCCTGTGAAGCGTATCCAGGAGGAATCGGATTCGGCGGTCCACTGCGCCGATGTTTCGAGCAGGTAGTATTCGCCAGTATATGATAGGTTTTCACCATAATGCAGATTCGTCCACTGCTGCTTTATTCCAGAAACACTGATTGATTCTTTCGTTTCGCGCCAGGGAAGCTCTTGTGATGGCGTTTCGATGCTGACGGAATAGCTTTTGGGGCATGTCACCGTGCGGCTGGTGGTGATTTTCCCGTACCCGGCAATCTGGTATGAATATGCCCTGCCAGCCACAGTGTCCATGTCGCGGAACCAAGTTGAATTACTGACGACTGCGATTTTCTCTCCGTTGCGGTAGATTGTAAACGGCCCTTCATTGGCAGGGCTGCTACAGGTTAAGCCAATCCCGACCATGGTCGTTCTCCATGCCTCCCAATGGAGTATGCATCCAGGCCCCTCATCGTTTATAAACGAATGCTGAATGCCGTAGCTGTCCGCTGAACACTGCAGGGTAATTACGGAAATGGCGATCAAAGCGAAGAACTTGTTTTTCATGTTGTACCTCTTTCTTTGAGGGGCCAGGTGTTCCGCTGAAACGATTCTGACACTTGGCGGGATTTTTTGCACTATACACAATCGTTTCGGCTGAAATTTCCACATGGTTAGTTGGATTATTACGTTGAATGTGATTAATTCGGGCGTTTTCTGCAAGTATAAGTGATAGAGTCTGACCCCAGATCTAGGCATCTGCGAGATTTCGTCCGAACTGAAATCTCGTCGACGGCAGTGGGGCTGGTCCTCAATCGCCCCTCGTATCTTTCTGGCGTCTCCCATGCGTGCTGCAAGTGTTTGCCTGCCATCTGCAGTCCCGTATCATCCTCAATGCGTACCAGGCTTTCAATCCCAGATTGGAGCCTGTTGCCAGTCACGTGTAGTATATTGCCGGCAGAAACGGCCTGACGGTGACACGAAAGAACATGAAAGGCCAGCCATCAATTTACCTGCGGCGCAACTTCAACCGCGCGGCTTTCAAGTCAGTTCCCCGCACAGCCTGCGCAGCAGGTTTTTTCATGTGCTGCCTCAAACGGTGAAGCCACGCGTCAGATGCGCCATGCTTTCGTGGTCGCGCGTCAGTGTAACGACTAACCCATTACTGCGGGTTTTCGCACTTTCCAGTTGCTGTCGATGCGGATTTTTGGCATAATATTGCAATTCATGTTCGGTTTTCTAGGCAGAAGCAAAAAGCGAGGGCCCGTGGTATGCGCGCGGCCCGACCACTGTATTTCCCGAGCCAACATAGACCCGGCCGCCCTGAAGGTGCTCTATCGTCTGCACAGCCTGGGCTACACGGCGTATCTGGTTGGCGGGGGAGTGCGCGATCTGCTGCTCGGGCGCACGCCCAAGGACTTCGACGTCGGCACCAGTGCCACCCCCAACGAAGTGAAGCGCGCGTTCCGCAACTGCTTCCTCATCGGCCGCAGATTCCGCCTCGCTCATGTGCGCTTCGGCGAGAAGATCATAGAGACCGCCACTTTCCGCCAGAACTCCCAGACAGTCGGCGAGATCATCGAGCATGCGGCGGAGGGGCCCTTCGAGGACAACACATACGGCACGCCCGAGACAGACGCCAACAGGCGTGACTTCACAGTCAACGGTCTCTTCTACAACATCGCGGACTTCTCCGTGATCGACTGGGTGGGCGGTCTCGAGGACCTCAAGAAGAAGGTGATCCGCTCCATCGGCGACCCCATGATCCGTTTCCGCGAGGACCCCGTGCGCATGATGCGTGCCGTGAAGTTCGCCAGCCGCCTGGACTTCTCCATCGAGCGCAAGACCGAACGTGCCATCCGCAAGCTCCATTCCTGCATCCTCACCGCCAGCGTCCCGCGGCTCTGCGAGGAGGTTTTCCGTCTTTTCGCCTACGGCAGCTCGGAGAAGGCGTTCCGCATGATGTGGGAATACGGCCTTCTGGGCGACCTGCTGCCGGAGCTGTCCGACTTCATAAAAAGCGACGGCGGCAAGAAGTCGTCCACATGGGAGTATCTCGCCGTGCTGGACCGCTACGAGCGCGCGATGCACGAGCGCGGATACGAGGTCGTCAACGGCCTCCGCGCCGCAGTGCTCTACACCGCGATGGCGAAGAAGACCGGCTCCAAGGCGGCTCTGGACTCGATGCGCAAGACGCTCTCCATCCCGAAGGTGACGTATTTCTCCGCCATGCTCTTCATCGACTCGGTCAAGCGGCTGTCGTCTTCTCCGGACAGAAGTCCGCGCATGCGGCGGTTCGCCTTCCACCGCGACTTCCCCGACGCCCTCGACTACAACCGCATCGTGGCTCGCGCCGAGGGGCGCGGAGAATCCATTCTCGATCAATGGGACGAACTGTCCCGGAAACCCAGCAAAGAACAAGGTGATAGAAATGAGCGAAGAAAGAAAGACAGAAGAACCTGAACTGCCGGCCCTCGTCAAGAAGGCTCCGGAACTCATCCCCCTCTGGGACTGGTGGGTGAAGGAGGGCAAGTCCACCCTCGTGACGCTCGGCGTGGTGGCGTTGCTCGTCGCCGGATACTACGGCGGGCGCAGCTGGTACCAGTCGCGCTACGCCGCCGCCAACCAGGCGCTCTCCGGCGCCTACACGGTCGAGGACCTCGAGGCCGCCGCGTCGTCCTACGGATCCACCAAGATAGGCCCCGCCATCAAGCTGCGCCTCGCCAAGAGCTACTACGACGCCGAGCGCTACGACGACGCCCTCGCCGTCTACGACGAGCTCTCCGGCAAGAAGTTCGCCGATGGTGCTTTTGACGACATCGTGGTCGTTGGCCGCGCTTACTGCCTTGAAGGGCAGGGCAAGTTCGCCGAGGCCCGCAAGGTGTTCTCCGACTACGCCGCAGACGAGGGCAACAAGGACGCCTACCTCCTCCTCACCGCCCAGCTCGGCGCCGCGCGCACGAGAGCCTTAGCAGGTGAAAAGGACGCCGCGCTCAAGGACCTCGAGGCGCTGAAGGCCGCGAAGAAGGACGACACCTTCGCCGAGGCGCGCATCGACCGTCTTTCCGACTTGATCAAGCGCTACGATCCCAACCGCAAGGCCCCCTCGCTCTTCGACGCCGCCAACGCCGCCGAGAAGGCCATTAAGGCAGAGGCCAAGCCAGAGGCTCCCAAGGCCGAGGCCAAGCCGGCCGCCAAGCCGGAGGCTCCGAAGCCTGCCGCAGCCAAGCCTGAGGCTCCCAAGACCGAGGCCAAGCCGGCCGCCAAGCCCGAGGCTCCGAAGCCTGCCGCCGCCAAGCCGGATGCTCCCAAGACCGAGGCCAAGCCCGCCGCGAAGTAACTCCAAGCCAAAGACCAAAAGCCAATGTCAACCCCTCTCCACATAGTCGTCTGCGGATCGCTTGTGCCTGACCCGCTTCAGACTCTCGAGCCGGTGGCGACCCCGCAGGGGCCAGGGCTCAAGAACGAGAACATGCTTCCTTCCGTCCTCGACCCCTGGGCCGCATGCGCGCTCTACGAGGCGGCGAATCTGGCGAAGCAGCGCCCCGGCTCGAAGGTGACGCTTGTCGCGCTCGGTCCCAAGGCGAAGCTCCAGCAGCTCATGATGACGGTGGCCCAGAAGGTTCCGTTCGAGCTGGTGGCCGTCAACGCGCCCGCAGGCGGTTTCACGGACGCCTCCGAGACTGCCGCCGAGCTCGCAAAGGCGATCTCCGCGATCCCCGGCCTAGATCTCTCGTCCACGCTTCTCTTCGGCGGATGCGCCTCAGCCTCGCGCGACCAGGGCGTGACGCTCCAGTTCGTCGCGGAGAGGTTGGGCATCGGCGAGTTCTTCATGGCGGTGGACGAGCTGAAGCTCGCGGATGACGATACGTTCACTGTCCTGGAGCGTGTTGAGGGCGGCAGATACCTCTCGTCCACATGCAAGGGCTTCCCCGCCGCCGTTGGCTGGGCCACGGGCAGTCTCCCCGAGCCGCCGAACAATCCGCAGACGGGCATGATGAACATGCGCGGCGTAATGCCGGCCCTGATGAAGGCGCCCGTGGCGGCGGTCGGCACGGGCGGCATAGCCTACGAGAAGACCGAGGTGCCGTCCGCCAAGCGCGCCACGCGCGTGGTGAAGGACATGCCGGTCGACCAGATCGCCGCAGAAATCGTGGAGTGGATAAGGCAATGAACATCAAGGCATTCTCTTTGGATTCGATCGAGGGCACCTACTCCAGCGACGTGCCGGCCTTCGCCGCCGCCGTCAAGGCGTCGGGCGCGGATCTGATCCTCGTGCCCGGAACGTCGCGTGTGAAGCGCTCCATGCCCGCCGCCGCCATGCGCGCCGGCGCCGCGGTGGACACGAACGCGGTCGACGTCTCCGTGGAGGGGGACAAGGCCGTCGTCTCGCGCTGGGCCTACCGCCAGCGCATCCTCTGCTCCTTCTCGCGCGCCGCCCGCCCATGGGTGGTGGTGGTGGATCCCGCGTTGTTCCCGGAGCTCTGCGCGAAGCTGGGCGTCTCCCCGGAGCCGCTGCCAGAGTCCGGCGCGTCCGGCGAGACGCGGACGCATGTGAACGGCGTCGTCTCCGCCTCCTCCGGCGGCGAATCGACGATCCGCCCCGACGCCAAGCTGCTCTTCGTGGCCGGCGCAGGCTGGACAAAGAAGCAGGCCGACGGCGCGGCGCACCTCCCCGAGGCCGCCGGGCTGATAACCGGCTTCCTCGCAAAGTCAGGTGCCTCCCTCGGCTCCTCCAAGTCTCTCGTCGACATGCCTGAGGCCGCTCAGGCCTTCTCCTTCATGAGCCACATGAATCAGGTGGGCCAGACCGGCGCCACGCCGCGCCATCCCAAGGGGCTTGCGACATGCTGCCACGGCGAAGAGCCCCACGTGGTTGGATGGCGCTTCATCGCGGAGCGCCGCGCCGTGAATCTCGACGCCAACTGCGGCTGGGCCCAGGGCAAGACGGACGTCCTCTACGTGGCCGACGCCTTTGAGGTGATGAAGAAGGTAAACGAACTTCTCGCATGAAGACGGTCCGCGAGATCCTCTCGCACGACTCCGGCCCGTTCTGGCAGTTCGTGAAGTACGGCGTGATCGGCGTCATGGCCACATGTGTGCAGACGGGTGTGTTCTACGTGTTCGCCTCCACCTGCCTCAAATGCCTCACGGCCGATGACTGGGCCGTGAAGCTGCTTGGTCTTCCGTCCGTCGCCTTCACGGGCGCTGAACCTTGGTATGCCACGCGCGGCATGCTCGCCGCCGCCGCCACCGCCGTCGGCTTCATCATAGCCAACATCTTCTGCTGGCTGATGAACCGCTGGTTCGTCTTCAAGCCGGGGAAGTTCCCCTGGCACGTGGAGTTCGGAATGTTCTTCGGCGCGTCGACTCTGGCCACCGTCATCGCCCTGGGAGTGATGAAGCTCTTGATAGACCAGTTCGGGCTGATGACCACGCTTGCCGTGGTGGTGGAAGTGCTCGTGTCGTTCTTCGTCAATTTCTTCGCGCGCAAGTTCTTCATATTCAAGGGATAGTGCATGGCAGCGCGCGCCATGCCGTCGTGAACCGAAAGGAAATGGTACAATGCGCCTAGTCCTCGCCGCCATGATCGCAGTCTCCGCCTTCGCGGAGCAGGTGCCTTCCGTGCCCGCCCAGGCTTCCGCCGACCTTGAAGAGGCCCTTCGGCACGTCAAGAGCGAGATAGTCTACGTGCGTCGCCCGCAGTACCCCGGCGACCATCACAACACCGCCACCATCTTCCAGTGCGGCGAGGTGAACGGGCGCAAATACAACATGCAGAGCTCGCTCATGGCGTGGGACCCGAAGACGCGGCGCTCCCGCGTGATAGTGCCAGAGCTGCCCGGACGCACCATCCGCGACCCCGAAGTCTCCTACGACGGCCGCACGATAGTGTTCTCCATGCGAGAGGGGCAGGCCGGGGACTACCACATCTGGACCGTTGGCGCCGACGGCACAGGCTTGAGGCAGCTCACGCGTGCCAAGGGCGTGAGCGACATAGACCCCGAATGGCTTCCGGACGGCAGCATCGTCTTCTCCGCCACACGCGAGCCCAAGTACTGCATGTGCAACAGGCACATCATGGCCAACCTCTACCGCATGGAGAGCGACGGCGCCAACATCCACCAGATCGGGCGCTCCACGCTCTTCGAGGGGCACTCCAGCATCCTTCCCGACGGGCGCATACTCTACGACCGCTGGGAGTACGTCGACCGCAACTTCGGCGACGCCCAGGGCCTCTGGGTCTGCAATCCCGACGGCACGGCCCACGCGATCTGGTGGGGCAACAACACCACCTCCCCCGGCGGCGTGATCTGCGCCCGACCAATCCCCGGCGAACCCACAAAGGTGATCGCGGTGCTCGGCTCCTGTCACGACCTCCCCTGGGGCGCCCTGGGCATAATCGACCGCGCGAAGGGTGTGGACGGCCCGGAGCCGGTGGTCCGCACATGGCCCGCCGACTTCCGCGACCACATCCACACCAACGGCGAGGACTTCGACTCGACCAAGCGCTGGGTCAAGGTGAAGTACGCCGATCCTTGCCCGATAGACGCCCGCCGCTTCATATGCTCCCGCCAAACGGAGACGAAGCATGTCCTGTCCGTGTGCTACATCGACCTCGACGGGCGCGAGGTGGAGCTCTTCCGCGACGGTCCGGGCTGCCACTCCCCCGTTCTCCTCGCCCCGCGCGCGAAGCCGCCTGTGATTCCCTCTCGCCGCAATTTCACCTCTCCGCACGCTTCGGGCACTTTCTACGTGCAGAACGTCTATGTGGGCACTCACATGAAGGGCGTTGCGCCGGGCTCCATCAAGGCTCTGCGCATAGTTGAAAGCCCGGAGAAGCGCAGCTGGACAGGCCCCGCCGGCTGGTTCGGACACGGAGAGGAGGCAGCCTGCATGAACTGGCACTCCTTCGAGAACAAGCGTGTGCTGGGCATCGTGCCCGTGGAGGCGGACGGCAGCGCCTACTTTGAAGTGCCCGCCAACACGTTCGTATACTTCCAGGCGCTCGACGCCGAGGGGAAGATGGTCCAGTCGATGCGCTCGGGGGCGTATGTGCAGCCCGGCGAGAGATATGGGTGCGTGGGATGCCATGAAAACCGCGTGGGAGAGGTGCCGCCGGTGGCGGAGAGACCTCTTGCGATGCGCCGTGCTCCGTCGAAGATGAACGGCTGGTTCGGTCCGGCGCGCCTCTTTTCGTTCCAGAAGGAGGTGCAGGGCGTGTTCACGAAGCACTGCACGTCCTGCCACGACTACGGCAAGGGCCCCGGTGAGAAGCTCAATCTCTCCGGCGACAGGGGCGCGTTCTTCTGCACCAGCTACGTCGACCTCTGGGCTCTCGGCTTTGTGAAGTGCGCCGGTGGCGGCCGCGCCGAGATATACCCCGCATTCTCCTGGGGCTCCCATGCCTCTCGCCTTACAAAGAAGCTCTACGGACACGGCAAGTGCTCCCTCACCGACGAGGAGCGCTCCCGCGTGATAGCCTGGATGGATCTCAACGCCCCATACTATCCGATGTACGAGGTTGCCTATCCTTCCAATCCCGGCGGGCGAATGCCCCTTGCCGCCGCGGAGAAGAGTAGGCTCGAAGATCTCGCCGGCGTGAAGATATCAAACAAGCACAGCGCGCGGCAGCGCGAACAGCTGGACTTCGACCGTCCTGACTGTTCGCGGATTCTGTCGGGCGTCACCAACGCCGCCGCCCGCGCCGAGGCCCTTGCCATCATCAAGGCCGGCGCCGAGCGCCTCCGCGCAGTGCCCCGCGGCGACGTGGTGGAGGGGTTCGTCGCCTGCGAGGTGGACCGTCTGCGCGAGGAGCGCTACCGCCGTCGTGAAGCGGAGGAGGAGCGCGTCTACGCCGCCATCCGCGAAGGTCGCAAAGTCTATGACGAGTAGCGTCATGCGTGCCTTTCTCGTCGCCGTGTCTGCCGCCGCTCTGGCGGCGATCTCCGCCGAGAGCCGGTTCAACGGCATGAAGTACTTCGGCGCGCCCGGGGACTGGATATCCGTGCGGCTTGAGGGTTATGATGCCGGCGAGCTTCCGGCCGTCTACGCCGGCGCCGCGCCGCGCAGAGTCATCGTCCGCCATGAGGTTCCGGACATCGCGGGCGTCCACGGCCCCAATGGCTTCCCGTTTCTTCTCAACGGCCCTTTAACCCTCAAACTGCGCAGCTGGGACGGAGCATTCGAGAGGACAATCGGCACGCAGAAGGCGGTGAACTGGAGGTTCGGCCAGGAGAAGGTGTTCCGTCTGGACATGAAGGGTGTCCCGCCCGGAGCCTACGTGGTGACGGCGGAGCTGCCGCCGCACATCCGCGCGGACGGCGTGTTCAACCCAACGAACACCGGCTCGGGGTCGGTCGGCGTCTCCATGCTCTATGGCCGCAATGCGATGCGCCTTGCAGTCTTCGCGGACGTGCCGCCATGCCGTCTCTTCGGCGTGGGGAACGACATGATCCACACCGGAGAGTGGTGGGGCGGGTACAGCGTCGCGAACGCACTCGAGGCGCGCGACATCGCCCCGGTGGCCGTCAGCGGCGGAGATTCCTTCGTGAACGCCGTCCTCGGCGCGCCCGGCACTGTGGACCTTTTCGTGGACGCGCAGGGCCCCACGAACGTACTGCACATGAACAATCCGGTCTCCGGAATGTTGGATATCTTCTCCCCCACCGGCCGCGCCGAACTCGTGCGTCGTGGTGATAAGCTTGGCCGCCGCCTTGCAAAGGACGCGGGTGTGTGGGCTGTGAAGCTCGGCAACGAGGCGCCGCAGTTCAATCGTGGCTCCGTCTGCCCCACGGAGTGGGCCGACGCCGACTTCCGCGCGTTCTGCCGCGCCCGTTACTCGGGGAGCATCGCCGCCGCGAACAAGGCGTGGGGCAGGAGCTTCCGCTCGTGGGAAGAGGTGCGCCAGCCCATCTACGCCGTTTCCGACGGCGCCGCCGCCGCGAAGACCGGGGCCGCCGCCGTGGACTGGTACGCCAACATGGGCAGAATAGGCAAGGACCTCAAACGCCACCTCAACCTTCCGGAGAACCTCGCAATTGCGATGGACTGGTATCGCTGGCGCACCAGAGCGTCCATCGACATGTACGCAACCTACGCCGCGGCCGCTCGCAGGCACGACGGAAAGACGCTCTACACGAACAACTACTGCTGGCCGAACTTCTTCGCCCACCTCGTCCTGCCCACATGGCGGCGCCTCGGCGCGGCGGCCCTCGACTGCCAGTACGTCTGCTCGTTCCCGCGGACGCTGGGGGCGAACTCCGAGATGATCGAGATTCTGGAGATGACCGAATCCGCCATGAAGGACAGGCCTGTCATCGGATGGGAGATATACGTCCAGCCCCACTACCCCGGCGAGTTCGCAGCCCTGCAGAACTGGGCCATGGTCGCGCACGGCGTGCGCGTGAACATGGTGTTCGCGTGGAAGCCGTATTCAGACCACGGGGTCAAGGTGTTCAAGAACGGTCCGCGCGCATGGGAGCGAAAGGAGACGTCCGTGCCGATGTGGATGCTCATGGACACAGACGGCACGCGCCTGCCCGTATACGACGCCGTGAAGCGCTCGTCCGCCGAGATCGCCGCCTTCCATGCGAGGCACGACGCCCTCTCCATCAAGCGGACGCATGGCCGCACTGCTGTGTACCTCTCGGACGAGACGTCCATGTACACCATGCTCAAGACGGGCGACCGGCCCTTCATGGACACGCTCTTATGCCACTCCCGCGACCGCATCGCGAACGGACTGCGCATGGGCGGCGTGCGCATAGAGTATCTCGACGACGAGACCATCGGCGAACTGACGCGCAGGGACTACGATGCCGTCGTCTTGCCGCCCACCCCGTACATGGTCGGGGAGTCGGCGGCGCGTCTTGACGCGTTCGCCAGGGCAGGCGGCAGGGTGATTCGCCTCGACGAGGGCTGGCCGGCAGATTTCTTCGACCGCCACCCGGAGATTCCGCGCAGCGCCTATTGGGCGGCGGACGCCGGCGACAGTGACGTGGAGGTTGTGGTGCGCACGCAGGAGAAGACGGGCCGCAGGTTTGTGTTCGTGCTGAACCGGGGCGACGCCACCAAGGGCGGTCTTGCTGGAGCCGACTTCCCCGCCGGGACTTCTTTCATCGACGCCCTGACGGACTCTCCGGCGGCCAACCATTTCTCTCTTCCCCGGTTCGGCTATCGAGTGCTGATCGCCGAGGCGAAGAGACTTTGAATGAGTACAAGACCACGTCGATTGGAGCCTTGGTCGCTTTCTAATGAGTTACATGGCCGTCTTTGCGACGGAGCGGGAGATTCAGAATGGCTGGGGTTTCTGCGGGGACAACATGTTTCCAAAATTTTGGAGGTTCCCCATTTTTTCGTGCATGAAAACCGCCGAAGGCCTGTAAACAAAGGTCGAAGTGGCGATCTTCGTTTGGCGGGAAGTGAGAATTCGGCTTCTGCTGCGAGGTGCCAGGCGCTGGTTGCCGCCTCGTGTGCGGTGCAGGTGCGTCCGATTCCCGGCGCTCTGCGGCTCGGCGCAGGGTGCGCGTTGCGTCTCGCGTCACGGGGGTTCG